>Ga0126384_10000115_pt1 | contig 35662 bp, 27 predicted proteins | sample PanSoiMetPlot_36_FD_92543 | JGI IMG/M metagenome (GOLD analysis project Ga0126384, IMG submission 92543) | Tropical forest soil microbial communities from Panama - MetaG Plot_36 | ecosystem: Environmental > Terrestrial > Soil > Tropical forest > Bulk soil | place: Panama | collected 2016-02-17 | reverse complement strand
TTCTCAGCAACCAGCCGCACCTGCTCTTGGGACATCACTTCGGTGATGACAGGCATTCCACTCGCCTTGCCGGCTGCCGCCAGGAGATCCAGACCGCTGTAGCCGAGGCCCTGGAAGGCATAGGGGCTGGTCCGCGGCTTGAAGACGCCGCCGCGGAGAATGTGCGCGCCTTGCTCGCGGACGTGGCGCGCCGTCGACTGGATCTGCGACTGCGACTCGACGGAGCAGGGACCTGCCATCACCACGAAGCTGGAATCGCCGATCAGCAGATTGCCCACGCGAACCACGGTGTCCTCTTGGCGCGAAGCGCGGTCCGCCAACTTGTATTGTTTGGACCGCAATGCGGGAGCTTTGGTCGGAGGCGAGGGCGGAGGAGCGGTCTGCGCATCGGCGGGTTCGGTAGAAGTCGCTCCTGCGTCGCGCAGCTCCGCCGACTCTGGCTCCGGCGCCGTTGCCTTGGCGGGGTAGGTGCCGAGCACCTTCACGTAGAGAGCGGCTACGCGCAGTTCGTCGAGCGCGCGGGCGACGCGCTCATTTTCTACGTTTCCCTCGAAGTCGATGAAGAACATGTACTCCCACGGACGCCCGGGGCGCGGTCTCGACTCGAGCTTCGTCAACGACAACCCGTTGTCCGAGAGCACGGCCAGACAGCGCAAAAGAGCGCCGCGCTCATGCCGAGTGCCGATGATCAGGCTCGTCTTGCAGGGGATCCGCGGATCGAATCGCTGGGGCGTGCGAGCGAGGGCAACGAAGCGAGTAAAGTTCTCCGTCTGGTTGGCAATGCCGCGACGCAGGACGTGCAAGCCGTGCGCAGCTGCTGCTTCGGGAGGACCAATCGCCGCCTGGGTGGGGTCGCGCAGCTCCGCCACCGAGCGAATTGCCTCCGAGGCGTCGAAGCAGATCACCGGTTGGGCAGCCGGCAACGAAGCGAGGAACGCGCTGCATTGCTCGAAGCCCTGCGGGTGAGCGAGCACGCGTTGAATGGAGGCGAGGGGCACTTCTTCAGTCGATGCCAGACAATCATCTACTTTCCACATCTCCTCGCCGACGATGGCGAGGTCGCTCTCCTGGAGCAGATCGTAGACCTGATTGATGCTGCCGGCGGTGGTGTTCTCGATGGGGAGAAAAGCCAGATCCACGCCGCCTGCGAGCAGCTCCTTCACCGCTTCTTGGAACGTGCGGCGACCGATGAATCGCCCGCGCACGCCCATCGCGCCGAGGTACTTCTGCGCGGCGAGATCGCTGTAGGAATGGGGCGCGCCCTGATAGGAAACCGCGACCTCTCGGTCTGCCGCGCTGCTGGGAGACAGGAATGCAGCCTGGCGCGTGACCGAGTGAGCGATGATTTCCGAAAAGATGTGTCTGGCTAGAACGGCGGAGATGCCGCGCTCACGAGCCGCCGCTTCCACGCGCTCGAGCACGTCGCGCTCTCGGCGCGGATCGCGGATGCCAGCTGAACCGGACGCCTTTTGCTGCGCGATCTGGTCAACGAGCTCCAGCCGCCGTGCGATCGAGCGGATGATCTCCTGATCCAGCTCGTCGAGACTGCCGCGCAGGCCGGCGATATTCGCATTGTCGAGTTCGTTCATTCGCCGAGAATGCCCGCCTCGACCTATGAAGTCCACTCCGCCGGGCGGTGGAGCTAGACCCTAAACGAGCTGACCAGCTCGGATACCGAGTTGGCGACGCGCTTCAAGTCCTTGGAGGCTTCGGACGTCCTGCCGAGGGCCTTAACCGATTCAGCCATCATGCGATTCAAATCGACGAGAGCGGAAAAAATCTGCGTTACGCCGGCGTTCTGCTGCGCGACAGCGGCCGCAATTTGCTTGGCGGCAGCCGCGCTCTCGTCCACCGCGCTCGCCAGCTGCCGTACCTTTTCGCTCCCCGAGCGGACTTGGTCGACGCTGCCGCGCACCCGCTCTCGACCTTCCCGGCTGCTTTCAACCGAAGATCGAATCGCGCCCTCCACCTCACCGAGAATTTCCCGAACCCGCACCGTGGATTCGATTGATTGCGTGGCGAGCGCTCGAATTTCCCTGGCCACCACCGCGAATCCTTTGCCGTGCTCGCCGGCCTTGGTGGCCTCGATCGCCGCATTGAGCGCGAGCACTTTCGATTGATCGGCGAGGTCCTTTACCGCTTCGGTGATCTCCGCCACCTGGCCGGTCCGCTCGGACAGCTCGCCGCTTCGATCGACCACTTTTTGGACGTGCCGCTGGATCTCATCCAGGCCAGCGAGTGTTTCATCGAGAGAACGTTGGCCCGCTTGCCCGATGTTTTGCGCGCGCACGGCGACCTCAGAGACCGAAGCGGCCTTGGTGGCCGCGAGCTTGGAGGTCTCCTGGATCTCCTTCGCCACCGCGCCCGTCTGCTGCAATGCGGCCGCCTGTTGCGACAGCGTGGCGCCTTGCTCCTCGGTCATCGCCGAGATGGCGTGAACCACTTCTGCGAGCTGACCCACCGCCGTTTTGAGCGTGGCCGGGATCGTCCGAAGCTTGCTGACCAGTGCGCCGAAGGAGGCAGCGAGCAGGCCGATTTCGTCCGACGAGGTGACCGCCACCTCCTGCGTTAGGTCTCCCTGCTCGACAATCCGCTGCGCGATCGTCGTGAGCTGGCGCACCGGCTTCACCAGGCGCCCAACGAGGACAAGCGAGACCGCAGCGGCGGCGATGAAGACCACCAGAGCGACCGCGGTCATGCTCCCTACCGCCCGCCCGACGAGAGCCTGAATGTCGGCAGTTTTCATTCCCACGTGCACCTCTCCGAGGCGGCGCTGCTGAATGGGAACGACGATGTCCAGGTGCGCTCCGCGCTCGGCGACGTCGAGCGTGGCAACGTCGGTGTATCGCTCCTGGGTGACCTCGCCTTGAAAGGGATGCGCCCGCTCGAGTCCCTGGGGAAATTCAGGTTGAAAGGTATGGGAGAGGACGAAGTTGTCCTGATCTACGACGAAGACGTATCCCACGCCGGCGATGTCTCGAAACCGGTCGACGAAGCCTTGAATTGTCGACGCGTCGCGCCCCTCGACGATGTAGCCCTCGGCCGCGTTGGCGAGGCTCAGGGCGATCGCTTCGCCCTTGGAGATGAATTCCTTGGTCAGCGCTTCGCGAAGCGCGCGCGCCGCCAGCAGCGAAATCACTACCAGCAGGACAGTCAGGCCACCGAGCAGGAGCGCGACGATTCGGCCGCGCAGCCCGCCGTAGCGGACTTTGACGCCAGTTCGGCTCGTCGCTTGCGGGGCTGAGGAGGACATCGGCTATTTCCCAGCGCGGGACAGTACTTGTCCCCAGTCCACAGCCGTCAGCCACTCCGGCGCGCCCGGCTTGACGTAGGTGACGTACACCTGATTTGCAAATTGGTTGGCAGGCTTTTCGGGCGACGCGGGGTCCAGCCCGTACTTGCCTTTGAAACCGCCCAGGTCAGCGGCGTAGGTTCCGGCGAGAGTTTTGAACTTCTCTCGACTCAGGTCGCGACCAACCTTCTGGAGAATCTCCACAAACAGCTTCGCATTGATGAAGCCTTCCAATTGTCCAAAGCTGTAGTCGGCGACGTTCCAGGTCTCCGGTTTCGGTCCACAGCACTCCTTGTAGGAATCGGGAAGAGGGATCGAGGAGTATCGACCGCGCAGGTCGCGATACTCCTTCACGATGCCGTACGAAGTATCGGTGAAATTCGGCACCACTTGCGTGTTGACGAGATTGTCGGTGATCACCTTGTGAGTCTTTTGCTCGTGCTCCTTGAGCAACTTCAGCATCTGGGTGGCACCGACAAACGATACGTTGTGCATCGGTACGTACCAGCCCGATTCGCGCGCCTGACGAATCATTCCGCCGCAGCCCTGATAGGCTCCCACCATCACGACGCAGCTGCAGCTCGCCGCCTTGAGGGCGCTCACCTGCTTTGAATAGTCCGCGTCGAACAAGGAGCCGCGCTCATAGGTGGTGTCCTTGACGAGCTGCATCCCGCGGGCTTTCAGCCGCCGCAGCGCTCCGTCTCGTCCGCTCCATCCGTATGCGTCGTTTTGCCAGTAGCCACAGACGTTGGTGCAGCCGAGCTTGTCGACAAAGAAATCAACTGCGGTTGCGACCTCCTGCCGATAGGAGGCCCGAACATTGAAAACAATCTTGTCATAAGGAGGTTCGCGCTGGGGTTGCGCTCCGGTAAAGTTGCCGAAGAGGAATGCCCCCGCGCTTTCGAATCGCTTCAGCGCGGGGAGCAGCTCGACGATGGTAGGTGTCCCCACCGAATCGAAGAGGGCGAACACCTTGTCCTTCTCGAGCAAGCGCAGGGTAGCGGTGACGCTAGGCTTGGGATTGTAATCGTCATCGTATGCAGTGACTCGAATCTTTCGGCCATGGACACCCCCGTGGCGATTGATGTGCTCGAAGTACACCAGGGAACCGACGAGCTGCTCTGTTCCCAGCCCCGCTGCTTGGCCACGATACGCCGCCGGTGAGCCGAGCAGGATTTCGTTCGCCGAGATGCCGTCGGTATCGTCGGCGCGGGCACCAACCGCGGCGGCCACTGCCGCAATCAGGACAAGTCGCGTCATCAGCAATCGTCTCCCTCAAATGCAAAATTCAATGCCGTACAGCAGCATCGGCGCCATCCGCTTCAGGGTGTGATGAAAGAAGAACCTCGGATGCCTGCAGCTGGCGACGTAAAGCCAAGGGCGTTGCGCGAAACGAGTCAGAGTTTAGCTTCATCGCCTCGCTCGATCCATTCACCGGGCACGAGTGGTGATTCCGCCTACCCAAGGCTCAATCGCCTCGGGTCGAAGAACCATCGCCGCCGCGCCGATCGCCAGCGCATGCGCCGGCATGCTGGCGACCACCGCGGAGCTCGGATCTTGGATTGCGGTGATGGCTCCTGCCGATCTCATTGCGAGAAGTCCGGCAGCGCCATCGTCGCCCATTCCGCTGAGCAGTAGACCCGCGGCCGCCGCGCCGACAACAACAGCCACGCTCTCGAAGAGGCGGTCGATCGAAGGGACAAATGGGTCGCTCGACGCGGGGCTGATGCATTCGACCGTCTTGTTCCGATTGACGGTCAGGTGTTGGTGCCCGGGAGCCACCAACACGGTGCCCGGCGCGAGGGCCATTCCGGAGGCGGCCAAGCGCACCGGGCGTCTGGTACATTGCGACCACCATTCAACCAGAAATCGGTCGAACCCTTCGCCGATGTGTTGAGCAATGAGAATGGAAGGACGGAAGTCCGGCCGAAGCGACTGGATAAGAGAACTGATGATCCCTGGACCTCCGGTCGATGCCCCGATCGCGAGCACCTTGAGGTCGCTCGGGCCGCTCGCGAGTGCTGAGGGCGGATGCCCAGGAGTTGGCGCCGTGTGGCGCCGCAAAAGGATCGGTACTTCGCTCAGCAGCTTCACCGATTGGAGCAATTCGGTCTCAAACCGCTTTCGATCCGCGACACCGTTTGGTTTAGCCAATGCTTCCACGGCTCCCTCGCCCAGTGCCCGCACGCCGTGGTGGCCCGAGGCGACGGCGCTGACGATGATGATCGGCACCCGATGAGACCGTAGGATCGCTCGAGTGGCCTCTACGCCATCGAGATCCGGCATCAGCGCATCCATGGTGACGATCGTCGGTCTCAGCTGCCCAACCAACTCCAACGCTTGATGGCCCGTCGTCGCGCAACCGACCACTGCGATGTCGGGATCCGATTCAAGGATTTGAACGACGTAGGCGCGAAAGGTCTCGGAATCATCCACCACCAGCACCCGAATCATGTCTTCGCTCCTGAGAGCATCGCGCGCACCGCCTGCGCAAGGAGACCGCGCTCCCACTGGCTCTTGGGTAGGAAGGCGGTCGCGCCGGAGGCGAGGGCGCTTCGCTTGTCCTCGTCGCGGTCGAGATTTGTGCACAACAGCAGTGGAAGGTGTTGCAGCCGCGGACTGCTTCGGATTGCTCGGGAGAGGTCCAGGCCGGACATCTTGGGCATACGCACGTCCGATACGACGGCGTCGAACGTTCGCGATGCGAGCAGGCGCAGAGCACCTTCGCCATCGCTCGCGGTGAGCACGGAGAAGCCCGCTGCCTCGAGAGCGCTTTGGTGCAGCATCCGAGTGGTCGCTGAATCATCCACGACGAGAATCGTGTAGCGGCCGGTCTGCGATGAGGGCTCCGGCAGGCCGGTGCGGCCCTCTGCAGCTCGGACGAGGTGATCCGGCTCCAGCACGAGCACCGCATCGCCGTTGCCGAGCATGGCGACGCCCTGGAGATACTTCATCCCCTTGAGCTCCTCAGCGATGGGCTTCACCACCAGCTCGGCTTCGTCGTCATACTCGTGTATGGCAAAGGCTGCGGCGCGCGAGCCGATGCGTAAGGTGACGAGCGGGAAACGCGCCCCCAGAGGATCGGCCGGATGCGCCATACCGATCAGCGATCCCAATCGATCCAGCGGGACGAGCTCTCCATCCTCGGAAACGTAGGCTTGGCTGCGGATGACCTTCACCTCTTCCCGGTTGAGCGAGCGCACCCTTCGCACCGCGTGCGTGGGCAAGGCAAACCGCTCCTCGGCTACCCGAACCACTAGCGCGTGTGTCGCTGCCACGGTGAGCGGCGTTTCCAGCGTGAACCGGCAGCCTTGGTTGGCCTGCGATTCGACTTGCACCGTTCCGCGCAGACGGGTGACGGCTTCGCGCACCACGTCGAGGCCGACACCTCGGCCGCTCGTTTCGCTCACTTGGGCGCTGGTCGAGAACCCCGGCGAGAACAGGAGATCGATCAGCCAGCGCTCAGACGCGGCGTCCGCATCAACGGCCGTGAGCAGGCCCTGCTCGACCGCTTTGCGTCGAACTGCATCGAGTGCCACGCCGGCCCCGTCGTCCTCGACGGTCACTCGCAACAGATCGCCCACCACCGCAATTCCAATCGCGACAACTCCGGTGGGCGGCTTGCCCAGCGATCGACGGACGGCTGGTTCTTCAATTCCGTGGTCGACTGCGTTTCTGAGCAGGTGATTCAGCGGCGCCTTGAGCTCGTCGAGAACGAAGCGGTCCACCTCGACATGGCGCCCGTCCACGAGCAGGGCGACGTCCTTTCCTACGCGCCTTGCGTGATCCCGGACGAGACGGTCCATCGCGTCCACCAGGCCGGAAGCAGGTATCGTTCTCAAGGAGCGAATGCTCTCGCCGAGGTCCTTCGAGGTGACCTCTGCCACCTCGGCCTCGGCTTGAAGGGAATTGGCAAGTGCGATCGCCAGCTGCTTCGCCTCGCGAATGCCCGCCAGATTCAATGGATCCGCGCCGGTTGATTTCGCGGCGCGCGCGCAGGCTTCGAGACGCCTTACCAATGCACTCGCCTCCTCGGCGCGGCACTCGAGCCGGCTGCGCGCCGAGTACAGCTCCTCAGCGCCGTTCATCACCGCCTCCAACCGCGAGGTGAGGACGCGAACGGTGGCCAAGTCCGTTTCCTTTGAGCGCGTCGACGAATTCGCCGGTGCGGCCTGGACGGTCGCGGTGCGAGGGGCTTGATCGGCGGCGCTGCCCTCGGCTCCGGCCAATGATTCCAGAACCTGAAAAGCGCGCGCCAGTGGCTTCGAAGGAGAATCGGAGGTTCGGCCGGCCATCGCGGCTGCCTGCGCCGCAATTGCATCCAGCCCCAACAGGATCCCATCGACCCGCTCGGGCTGCAGCGGGGCTGCGTTCGTGAGCGCAGGTTGCAGCACGGTCTCCACCAAGTGGGCCAAGCGCGCCAGCTCGTCCAAGCCGATCGCCGCCGCCGCTCCTTTGAGGTTGTGGGCAGTTCGAGCCAGATTCTCCAACAGCGGGCGGGCCTGCTGCGGCGTCGCGCGCTCCAGTTTGACGACCAGCCGAGATGCCTCTTGCGCCAGCTCGCTCGACTCATCGGCGAAGGTGGCCAGCAGTTCACGCGATGCTTCTCCCGCCATTAAGTTCAGCCCGCGCGCGGTGCCGCAGGCGTCTCCGCCCGAACGAGCTTGACGATGGTGGTGAGCCGCGGATCGCGGCCCAGGGCATTCAGATCCAGCAGGGCGACCGATTCGCCTTCGATAAATACGGCGCGGCTCAGCCCGTCCTGGGCAAGGTGCGCGCCGGCAATCTGCGCGTCGGCCAGTGGAAGCACGTCGTGAAGATCGGTCACCGCCAGACCGAGCACTCGATCTCCGGCGCGCGCGGCGACGATCTTGGTGACGTCGCTGATGCCGCGGCCATCGCCGAAGAGAAGCTCGCGCAAGTCGATCAAGACGATGAATTTTCTCTGAACGCGCACGAGCCCGGGAACGTAGGAGGGCGCGCCTGGAAGAGCGACGATCTTCTCCAGGCGCACCACGCTGTGAGCCTGAGCCAAAGGAACACCGAACAGCTGTTTCGACACCCAGAAGGTGAGCCAGTCGAGCTCGGCGCGCTCGTCGGTGGGGTCGACTTCCTGCGCCAGTCGCTCGGCGCGGGCGGCCAGCAGCTGCTCGGCTCTCCTGCGCGAGCGCGAAGGCGAAGACTCGCTTTGCGAAGGCCCCCGGGTGATTTTGATCGAGTCGTTCAAGTCAGGCGTTCAGGTGATCATTCACGACGGAGCGAAGCCAACCGCAGGTGATCTCTTCCGGACCCGCTAAAACCGCGTCGGCGGGAAGCGCCGCCAACAGGTGTGACAGCCTTACCAAGCGCGCTCGGGCCTCGCTGCCACGCCCTTGTTTTTTCAGCAGCGTCGACAATGCGAAGTGCGCCAACGCGAAATCGGGTTGACGCTGAAGCGCGTCCAGGAGGAGTCTTTCAGCCGGGGCTCCCGAGCCCGATTCCATTTCCACCATTGCCGCGAGGAATAGAGCCGCCGGCGAATCTGGATGGCCCTTCAAAAGCTCCGCGCAAACGGCCTTGGCCCGCGTCAGCTCGCCGCCGTCGATCAACCGTTTTGCTTCCGCGAGCATCTCGCCCAAATGGCGGCCATTGGAGATCCTCCCCGCGGCTCGCGCGCGGGCTGAACCCGATTTCCCGTCTTGGCCTGGAGAGGCATCGTGGTTGCTAACGCCGTTCCTGATTGCAATCGGTCGGCAGAGAAATGTCGGGTCGTCAGGGTGGGAAGCGGCCTTGGGTATCCGATCGAGATCGACCGGCGAAAAGGTCAGGTAGCCGCCTGGAGCGAGCAAGTTCAGCAGGTGCCGCGCCACCCGGTCGGCTGCAGTCGGAACCAGATACATCAAGACGTTGCGACAAAAGATGAAATCGAAGGGAGCATCATTCGCGAGGAGAAGGGCGAGAAACGAATCGTGGAGATTGACCGAACGAAAGCGGACGGTGGCTCGGTACTGCGGCGACACGTCGCCGGCATCCTCTCCCGAGTAGGAAATGCTCCGCTGCGACCAGGGTGGAAGGGGTTGACGGAGCGACCAACGCCCGTAGCACGCACCGCGCGCCTTCTGGAGCGACTCATCATCGATGTCAATTCCCAAAACCTCGATCCGCGGCGTTGGCGAGGTGCCTTCTGCGGCCGACTGAAGCGCAATCGCCATCGAGTAGGCTTCCTCTCCCGAGGCGCAGCCGGCGCTCAGCGCTCGCACCGGCGCGCCCGGTCGGGCCCGGAGGCGCTCTTTGGCGATCTGGCGCAGCAAGTCAAACTGCTCGGGATGGCGAAAAAAGTACGTCTCGTGGATCGTCACCGCGTGGACGAACGATTGCAGCAACTGCTCATCGCTGTGCCGCGCGAGCTGGAGGCACTCATGGGGATCGATCCCTCGGCCGGCGGCGGCCATCGCCAGCGCAGTGGCGAGGTTGGCGCGCGCCGAGTCACCGATCGCCAGGCCGTAGCGCGCGCTCATCCATTCGGCCAGAGCGGCCACGCTGTCTGCGGTCGACCGGACAACCAATGACTCTGTAGAACCGCTTTTCAGAGGAGCTCCCCCAGCTGCTCGAAAGCTGAATCAGGCAGAAGGCGGAAAGGAGCAAGCACGGGAACGAAGCCCTCGGAGCGTCTCCACCCTCCGAGAAACGCCCTCGACAGCGAGCCAAGCGTCGAGGCGATTTCAGGATTGAGCGGAGCCAAGGCGTTTCGCGCGATTTCCACCACCTCTTCGGCGTCGTCGACGCAAACGGCCAGCGGCCTTCCCTCGCGCTCGCAGACCACGAGCAGCTGGTCCTCCAGTTGCGCGGCGGTGGCGAGGTTGAGGCGAGCCGGTAGATCGAACACCGGAATCAGCTTGCCGCGAAGATTCAGCAGACCCTTGATGTGCCGCGGAGCGCCGGGCAGCGGCGCCAGAGCAGGCATCGACACCACTTGTCGGACCGCCTCCAGCGGGATGGCAATGTCCTGCCGGCCGACTCTCACCAGCACTGCAGCCCCCGCTGCCCGCCCGGCGTTCAGGACGTGGGTGACGCGCGCTCTAAAGTCGTCTTCCTCGAACGGTTTGCGGATGAAATCAGCGCATCCCAGGGTTTGAACGACGCCTTCGAAGGCGCTTTCAGCAGTGAGGGCGATCACTGGAATGGCGGCGGTCGAAGGATCCAGGCGCAGGCCGCGGACTGCCTCGTCGCCGGACATCAACGGCATGGACATGTCCATCACGATGAGGTCGGGACGGCCTGTTCGGGCGAGTGAAAGGGCTTGTTGACCGTTGCGAGCCAGAAGGTAGCGATGAGCCGGTCCCAGAACGCGCTGCTCGAGCGAGAGATAGGTTTCGGTGTCGTCGACGAGGAGAATGCAGGCCATGGGATTGGAGCCCGAAAAATCCTAGACGGTAGAGGAGGCACGCCCACCGGATTCGACCAACTTGACGATCATCTTTTCCGACTCGGGGTCCAGCCGCTCGAAACCGACGCCCATGCCCAGGGGGTTGGAGAACGAAGAGCGAGGTTTAAATGGGTTCGCCCAGGCCACCACGCCGTCGCAGACAATGTCCGCCCTGGCAGCGAAGAACCTGACCTTCATCTCGATCTTGCTGAGCGCGGGAAAGGTGGTCATCGTCCGAATGAAGATCCCCCGCGTGCTGATGTCGTAGGCAAATCCAGACAGCCACTCGTCGCTCGGACCGCCTCGAAACTCGACCACCGAAAAGAAGGGAACTCGCTCCGCGGCGCGTACATCGATCGCTTCACGACGCAACACCGCGTTGACCTTGGCGAGAATGACCTCGGTTGGAATCGAGCGCTTGTTCAAGATCTCATGCCCGGTCAATTGACGAGAGGACGCGTCGGCCTCGGGCGTGGGCGGCGACGCGGAGGTCAGCAACAACGCCGACCGCGCAGAGGCGTGTTCCCGCAACTGGCGCGCCTGCTCCATTCCGTCGCCGAGCATCGACCCCAAGTCGCAAATGAGAAGGTCCACTTCGTCGCGGTGGAGGTTGAGCAGGTGCAGCGCTTCAGCTGCGTTCTTGCAGTAGAGAATTTGAAACCCGGCATGCTCCAAGGCCCCTCCCAGCCGGCTGCGGTAAAAGGCGCGATTCTCTAACAGAAGCACCCGGTGCCTCGAGACAGATTCCTGGGCGAAGGGAGTGGCGGGATTCCACTTCCGTATCGCTTCAATTTTAGATGCCAGCTGCGGTCTGCGGATCGGCTTGGGCAAAAAGTCGTCGGCGCCGGCTCGCCAGCTGTGCATCACTTCGTGCGCCGCATCCGTCCCGGTCAGCATCACGATTGGAATATGGGAGTAGCGCTCGTTCTCTTTAATCCTCCGGCAACATTCGTCGCCCCGCATCGGGTCCATCCCGAGGTCCATCAGAATGAGCCGGGGCTCGCGCTGGCTCAATCCGTGGATGCATTCCTCCCCGCTGGCGAATGCCTCCGGCGCGCAGTCCAGCTGTTCCAACTGGGCGCTGACCAATTCGCGGATCGTCTTCATGTCGTCGACGACGAAGACGGTTTCACCGTGGGGCGCTTTGGCCGTCAAACCGCTCAATGCTGCTCAGAATACTTCGACTCCCAAGGGGGTCGATATGCGGGCGGATGCCACACCCTGCTCAGAGTGCGAGCTTCGCCGACTTCGCTGCAGCTGTTTCCGCGATGTCCCGGCGGTTGGCTTTACCCCAGCCTTTCGGTCAGCGCATTTCGCACGCTCGCGGCGTCAGCCACGCCCTGGGTCTCCCGCATCGCAGCGCCAATCAAGACGCCGAGGAGCTTCTTCTCTCCGGCGCGATAACGGGCGACTTCGGCGGCGTGTGCTTCGAGGACTCGCCCTACGGCGGCGGCGATGGCGTCGCGGTCGTTCGACTTTTCCAAACCCAGCTCGCGAACCAGCGCCTGCGGATCTCCGCCGCCTTCGACCATCCGCGCAAGCAGCATCTTCGCAGACGGCTGAGTGACGCGGTCCTCGTCCACCAGCGCCACGAACCGACCAAAATCCGACCCGGTAAAGGGCAAGGCATCAAAGCCCTTCTGTTTGACAGCGCCCAGCAGATCGTTGACCAACCATTTGGCCACCGAACGCGGGTCGGGGTGAACGGCGATCGCGGCATCGAAGAAGCTTGAAATCGCAGGATCGCTGGTGAGCAGGTCCGCGTGCTCCCGCGGCAAATGGAAGTCCTTGACGTAGCGGTCGAAGCGTTCCGACAGTGCAGGGTCGCTTCGCCGCAACTCGGCACGGAGCTGGGCGCGTCCTTTTCTCCGAGCGGTCGGTTTTGCGCTTTCGATCGGTTTCCTTTCGGATTCATCCGCGCGGGGCTTCGGCTCGGCCTTGGCGGCCCAGGTGTTCTTAAGCCCAATGACCCGATTGAACACCAGCGCGCCCGGACGTGAGTCGACCGCGTCTGCGGCGAAGTAACCTTGCCGCAGAAACTGGAACCGCTCTTCCGCGCGCGCATTCGCCAGCGCCGGCTCGACCCTCGCGCCCTTCGCCACCACCAGCGATTTCGGATTGAGATGGCGTAAAAAATCTCCCTCGGCGTCTGGTTGCTCCACATCGAAGAGGCGGTCGTACAATCGGATCTCCGCGGCTAGGGATCGACTCGCGTCAACCCAGTGCAGCGTGCCTGAGACTTTCTGATTGCCGGCCGCCTTTCCGCCTTTGGATGTCGGGTCGTAACTGCACCTGAGCTCTTGGATCTCTCCCGTTGCTCCGCGCACCACCTGTTCGCACTTGATGACAAACGCCCCCATCAGCCTTACTTGCGCCCCTGGCGATAGCCGTTTCCAACCCTTGGGCGGATGCTCCGAAAAATCCTCCCGCTCGATGAAGAGCGTCCCCCCCAAAGGCACTTTCCGCGAGCCAGCCTTCTGAGGCTCATCGGGCCACCACGGGATGTCCAGCTCTTCGATCCGACCCGTCGGCCAATTGGCAATCGTGACCCTCAGGGGATCGAGGACCGCCATCGCCCTGCGGGCACGCTTTTCGAGGTCGCTGCGGATCGCAAACTCGAGCTTGCCGATGTCGACCACGCTGTTATTTTTGGCGACGCCGATCAGCTCCGCGAACTCGCGAATCGCTTCCGGCGTCACCCCGCGGCGGCGCATTCCGGCGATGGTGGGCATCCGCGGATCATCCCAGCCGGAGACGACCTTCTCGGTCACCAGCTGCAGCAGCTTGCGCTTTGACATCACCGTATAGTCGAGCGCCAGTCGGGCGAACTCGTACTGCCGCGGCCGCGGGTTCCAGGGTCCGAGGTTGTCGAGCACCCAGTCGTACAGCTCTCGATTGGACTCGAACTCGAGCGTGCAGAAGGAGTGCGTCACGCCTTCGAAGGCGTCCTCCAGCGGATGCGCATAGTCGTACATCGGATAGATGCACCACTTGTTCCCGGTCCGGTGATGCGGCGCGTGCCGGATCCGGTACAGCAGCGGATCGCGCAGCAGCACGTTTGGATGCGCCATGTCGATCTTCGCGCGAAGCACGCAGGTGCCGTCGGCAAACTCCCCTGCTCGCATCCGGCGAAACAACTCCATGTTCTCGGCTACGCTGCGGTCGCGAAAGGGGCTGTTGCGGCCCGGCCGCTCGAAGCTCCCACGGCTCTCGCGAATCTCCTCGATGCTCTGGCTGTCGACGTACGCCTTTCCCTCGCGGATGAGCCGCTGGGCGCACTGGTGCATCTGCTCGAAATAGTCGGAGGCGTAATACAGATACGGCCCCCAGTCATAACCCAGCCAGCGTACGTCCTTCTCGATCGCTTCGACGTAGAGTGGATCCTCGGTGGTGGGGTTGGTGTCGTCGAAGCGCAGGTGCGCTCGACCGCAGTACTGTTCGGCCAGGCCGAAGTTGAGCACGATCGATTTCGCGTGCCCGATGTGCAGAAATCCGTTCGGCTCGGGCGGAAAGCGGGTCACCACGCGGCCGTCGTTCTTTCCATCGGCGAGATCGGCTTCGATGATCTCGGTGAGGAAGTTGGTTCGTTTAGACATCTCAACCATTTCCGTGGCTTGGAGCTTACCTCATTGTAACCACGGGGAAAGATTGGAGCAGCGGACGCTCCCCGCGCGTGGAAGACGGCGATCGAAGAGACGGAAGAAGAGCTTGCCGACCTGTTCTCTTTCCGCCGGAAAGCTGACACTTCGCTGCAGCGAGCTTTGACTGGATTCTCGACGTGATACAGGGTGACTCGAAATGGTATCGACGCGAACACATAATAAGCGGACGACGGCTAAGAAACCGCGGGTGATTCACACGCGGGTGCCGGTTGCGCTCGAGAGGGAGCTGAAGCGATTCGCCGATAAAATGCGAATGCCGGTCTCCAACTTGATCCGCAGCATCCTCGAGGACGCTCTGGCGATGGCTCAAACCGCGACCGTGAACGTCCAACGCGAGCTACGGTCGGGAGCGGCCACCCTCGCTCGGGGGCGCAAGGCCCTGCGGCGTAAGCTCAAAGCCGGAGTGTCCGCTCGCTGAGCCTGCGCGCGGTCTGGAAACCGTCGGCCTTCGTTGCCTGGCACGCAGCCGGTGGCTCGACTGGTGCCTTCCTTCCTGCCCGATCATTTTGTGTGGACGTAGGTTCCGGGCGCATCGCCCAGCGGACCGAACGCCTTGCTGCCAATCGGCGGCGGTGATTGGTGCGCGCCGGCGCGTTTGCCGATCCACCGAGCCCACTCCTCCCACCAGGTCTCGGTATGTTTCACCGCCTTCGCCTGCCATTCGTCCGGATCCGAGGTGAGCTTGTCGTTGGTCCAGTAGATCGCCGTCTTGCTGGGCGGGTTGACGATGCCGGCGATGTGACCGGAGCTGCTGAGCACGAAGTGGACCCGCCCGCCCCACAACTGCGTCGTCTTGTACGACGAGCGCCACGGCGCGATGTGGTCCTCGATCGCGGCGAGAATGAAGACGTCCTGTTTAATGTGCGAAGGTCGCAGCTTTTTTCCGGCGATCACCATCTCGCCGCGCGCGAGCAAGTTGTCCTGGTAGCAGCTGCGCAAGTATGAGGTGTACATCTTTGCGGGCAGACGCGTGCTGTCTGAGTTCCAAGCAAGCAGATCGAACGCCGGAGGCTCCTCGCCCATCAGCCAGTTCTTGGTGATGTACCCGAAGACCAGGTCATTGGCCCTGAGCAGGCTAAAGGTACGCGCCATGTCTTCCGCGCCGATGTATCCACGCTTCTCGACCTTGCGCACCAGAACGTCGATCGCCTTGGGGTCGATAAAGGCGCCGATCGGTCCCGGTTCGCTGAAGTCCACCAGCGTGTTGAGGAGGGTGGCGCTGTGCACCCAGTCCCGGCGGACCTCCGCGAGGTAGGCGAGCAACATCGTGGTCAAGGTTCCGCCCAGGCAGAGGCCCACCACGTTGATCTTCGGCTTCCCGGTGATTTCGCGGACGATTCGCACCGCCTCGTACAACCCGCGAACGAGGTAGTCGTCAAACGCGACGTTTCTCATCGACGCATCGGGATTCTTGTAGCTGATCGCGAAGGTGGTGTGGCCGTGCTTCACTGCCCACTCGATGAAGCTCCGTCCCGGTGCCAGGTCCATGATGTAGAACTTGTTGATCCACGGCGGGCTGCAGAGGAGGGGAGTTTCGAAGGTAGTGGCGGTCTGCGGTGCGTACTGCATCAGCTCAAACAGATCATTGCGGTAGATGACTTTGCCCGGCGTGGTGGCGAGGTTCTTGCCCACCTGGAAACCGGAGGCATCCACTTGCTTCGGCCAGCCGCGGCGAAGGCGGATGTCGTTGGCCAAGTTGCGAACGCCGCGAAGCACGCTCGTCCCGCCGGTCTCGAAGGCTCGGCGCATCGCAACCGGATTGGTCAGCAAGTAGTTGGTCGGCGCGAGCGAGTCCATGATCAGCTGCACGACGAAGCGAGCTTTCTTCGCGGTCTGGGCGTCGAGCCCAGCAGCGTCAACCAGCTCGCCAGCCAGCCGCTCGCGCAGAAGGTGGCCTTGCTGCAATGCAAAAAAGAGCGCGTTGTCATTCCAAGCCGGGTCTGCGAACCGGCGGTCCTTCGCGCCGGGAGCGAGGGGGCCCTGGAACTTCTGTCCGATCGCCCGTCCGGCGACCGCCTGCGCAGCGCTCAGAGCGCTGAGGGCGAAGTGCTGGTACGCAGAGAAGGCTGATAGAGGATGTCGAGCCAACCCCACCGCGGTGGCGACGAGCGACCTTCCAAAGGAGACCGGATCGATATTGTCAAGCAGCTGTTCGGTCGCGCGCCGAACGGGGCCGAGTCGATGATTCTGCGTCCGACCATTGGTTGTAGATTGCTCCCTCACGATTCGGTCCCTGGAGACTTGGACGATTCGTCACATATATACGCCGCCGTTGATGTTGATTTGCTGTCCGGTGATGTAATCGCCCTCGGCTGCGAGGAACGCCACCGCCTGCGCAATCTCTTCCGGCAGCCCGAAACGGCCCATCGGGATTCGCGCCTTGATTTGCTCTTGGACGTTGGCTGGAACCTTGGCCAGCATGTCCGTCAGCGTAAAGCCCGGGGCGACCGCATTCACCGTCACATTGTACCTGGCGAGCTCGATTGCGGCCGTCTTGGTGAAGGCGATGATTGCGCCCTTGCTGGCAGCGTAATTCGCCTGGCCGAAGTTGCCCGCCTGTCCGACGAATGAGCTGATGTTGATGATCCGGCCGAAGCGCTGATCGGTCATCGGCTTTACCGCAGCCGTGGTGCAGTAGTACACGCTGTTGAGATTGGTGTTGAGGACCTCCGACCAATCCTCGTCAGTCAGCTTGCGCAGCGACTTGTCCCGCGTGACGCCGGCATTGTTGACCAGGATGTCCAGGCGACCGCACTCCTGAAGCACCTTTTCAACCAGATCCCGAGCTTGCTTGGCGTTGCTCACATCAGCCCGGATGATCAGGCACTGCCCCCCAAACTTCTCGATCTCGCTCGCCAACGAATGAGCTTCCGCTTCGCCCGAGCGATAGTTGAGCGCCACCCGCGCGCCGTCGCGAGCGAGCTGAAGAGCAATCGCGCGGCCGATACCGCGTGAGGCGCCGGTGACCAACGCAATTTTGCCCTCGAGACGACCCATGACCTGCCTCCTTGGTGCCGAACGCGACCGATCGAGCCTCCTGCGGCTTCGAGGCGCCTGCTCCCAATTTCGTATACGAGATCCGGGGTCCAGCTGTCGAGCGAGGCGGCGGCCGCAACTCGTCTGCGAGTTGCTTCGGCCAGGCGACCGACCCAAAAAAAGTGGGCGGCGCCGCACTGCGAGGCCGCCCCGTGATCCCGCGATTCTGCCCGGATCTAACTACGCCTTGGCGGGCGCGATTGCTTCGTGCGCCCGGCGCGCCGTCTCGAGCACCAGCTTGCGCCACTGACCGACCAGCTGCTCAGTCTGGGAGATCGACTGCTTTGCAAACCGGGTCGCCTCGTCGATGTTGGTGTTGACCTGGGCGATGCCGTTGCTCTGCACTTTGCCGAGCTGCTCGTAGAAGGACTCTAGGAACGCCAACTGGTCGGCGACCGCCTTCTGCCAGAACTCAGAGAATTGCTGCGACTGCGAAGCGAACTGTGATTCCACGGGTGTGCCTCTCTTTCTGCGAAACCGCGCTGGATGCGCTCGTTTCATGGCCCTAGGATAGTGCCCGGCCGGAGGATGTCAAGAAGAAATTTGTGCGATGCAATATGAATTATGCTGCATAGCACTATTAGATTTTAGCTTCGGCGCCGCTTTCGCAGGGTCCGCTTCAGCTCGTCCAGCTCGCGCCGCAACTGGGCGACCTCTTCGCTCGCCGCGGGCGAAGAAGGGGGGGATTGCTCGGGGCGCACCGGCGCGCCGCCGAAGAGACGCATCAGAGCGTCGCCTGCAGCATAGGGCGCGCTGGTGAAGGGGTTATAAGGTGCGAACTGCCGGGCTCCCTGCTTGGCATTCAGGTATATTTCCAGCGCCCAGCGGACGTACTGCCCAAGAAACTCTGCCAGGGCGTCGTCTCCCAGCCGCACCAATTGAGTGAGCAGGGGCACCGGGAGCAGCTTGGCGGCGCCTCGGCCTTCGACGATGATCTGGGTCAGCGTGGCGGCGGTTAAGTCCTCGCCCGTCTTCGCGTCCACCACGTGCACGTCCTCGCCCTGGCGAACCTTTTCCGCCAGCTCTTCCAAAGTGACGTAGCGGCTGTCCGAAGTGTCGTAGAGGCGCCGATTGCTGTATTTCTTGACGATCATTCTGCCCTTTTCATTCAGAACGAGCGCCGCGTCAACAATGCGCTGCGGTCCGCATTTCGCACCGCAGTGGTAATTTTGTGCACCGCAGTAATCAGGCCTGGATCGTCAGTTGTCCGACTGGCCGCACGGGCGACGGGTTGCCCTTGTTCCCGGCGCCGACTTCAATTACCGTGCCCAGGGTTTCACTAGGAGGCAAGTCATGGCCGATAAGGTGCGGCGCGTCGATTATTTCTACGCCGAAGTTGCAGATCAACCGGGTGAGGGTGCCCGCATCCTGGGGAAGCTCAAGGATGCAGGCGTTAATCTCCTCGCATTCACCGCATTCCCCGGGGTTGCAGGGAAGGCGCAGATCGATTTCGTCCCGGAGAACTCTGAGGCGTTCGCCAAGGCGGCGAAGGCGGCCGGGGTCACGCTGTCAGCCAAGAAGCAGGCGCTCTTCGTGCAGGGGGCGGATCGGGTCGGCGCGGCGGCGGAGCTCCTGAAGAAGCTGGCGGACGCCAAGATAAACGTCCGCGCGACCAACGGCTGCGCTTCAGAGCGAGGCTTCGGCGTCATCGTTTGGGTGAAGCCGGAGGATTTCCAAGCGGCGGCCAAAGCGCTCGGCGCTTAAGCCACCCGCCGCGGGTGACTCGAAAACACAGCCGCCCGGCGAAGTTGTTCATGGATTTGCGGACGGCCGCGCGTTAAGTACGCGCGAAATTCCGGCGCTTGGCACGACGGTGGGCTTCCGCGGAGACCGGGTCGGGCAGATGAGATTCCATAGGACGCGATCAACGGCGCATTGTCGGACTACTGCCAGAGGCGCCATCGGCCTCGCTGGAATCCTGCTCGCCTTCAGCTTGACCTCCCCCTCAGCATCCAGTATCGCCGCCCCGGCCGAACCTGAGGGAGCTCCGCTCCATTCGACGCATCCCGTGCTGCACACAATCACAGTGATCGGTGAAGGTCGCGCCACCGCCAAGCCGGACACCGCGGTCGCTACGGTGGGGGTGGAAACGATCGGAAAGACGCTCGGTGACGCGAACGAGCGCAACAACGCGAAGATGGGGGCTTTGATAAAAACGCTCAAGGCCAGCGGCGTGGCAGACAAAGACATCCAGACGACCAGCTACAACGTGGCGCCGGAGCGGAAGTACAACCGCGACAGCGGACCGGGAGAGATCGTCAGTTTTCGGGTTTCGAATCAGGTGCGGGTCAAATTTCGCGACCTGAAGAAAATTGGCGCGACTCTTGACCAGGTGGTCAAGGACGGCGCCAACACCGTTCAGAGCATTGCATTTCAAGCGGACGATCCGACGCCGATTCGCGCTCGCGCGAGCGCGGCCGCAATTGCCGCGGCGCGCGTCAAGGCCGAAGAGATGGCAAAAGCCGCCGCAGTCAAGCTCGGGGAGGTGCTGCAGATCAGCGAGGTGTTTGGCGAACCGAGGCCCCTGCCAGTGACGGTTCAATCCATGGCCGCCGCGGCGCCGCGCGCCTCGGTGCCGGTAGAGCAGGGCGAGCTGGAATTCACTGCGCAGCTGCAGGTCATGTACAGCATTCACTGAGGGCGCAAGCCGGTATCGGACAAATGGGGCAACGAATGGGTGGTGGCTCAGGCTAACGTCGCGCGGCGCTGGAGCGGGCGCTGCATCTGACGCGCTCGGGCGCGGATCTCGCAACAACCTGCCGAGATGCTTGCGGAGACGGCGTTGGGGCTTCTCGTGGTCGAATTGAAGAAGCAGCGTTCATTTCCGTCTACCACCGCACGGAGGCCACAATGAATAAATCTGGATTACAGACAAAGCGGATCGGTTTCGTCGCGGCAGCGCTGGCTTTCGCGCTGGTCGCGTCGCTCATTTCTGGTTGCGTTATCGCCGCTCATCCCCGGCCGGTGGTCTACGGGCCCCCACCGGCGGAGGTCGGCGTGTTCTACGACACCCTGTCTCCGTATGGAGAATGGATCGTCGTGGAGCACGTTGGGCGAGTCTGGCGGCCGCATCCATGGATCGTCGGCGCCGAATTCGAGCCCTATGTGACGGGCGGGTATTGGGTGAACACGGACGCCGGCTGGAGCTTCCAGACCGAGTGGGTTTGGGGTTGGGCTCCCTTCCACTATGGGCGATGGTATCGCGACGGCGCTCTGGGTTGGGTCTGGCTGCCGGGCACCACCTGGGCACCGGCATGGGTAGAATGGCGCTATGGGGGCGGCTACGTGGGCTGGGCGCCGCTGCCTCCTCCGGGCGTCGCCGTCGCTTACCACTCGTATCAGGCCCCTTGGGTCTTTGTGCCAACGCGGTATTTGGTCGAACCTGAGGTCCGTCGATATGCGCTGCCGGTGAGAGAGGTGCACGTTGCATTTGCGGTTACGCAACCGTCGCATCCCGCATCCGGCCAGAGGGGAATGCCGTGGCACGTTGGGCCTCCGCCGGGAGAAGTTGCCAGCGCAGCCGGCCGGCACATCGCGTCGGTTCCGTTGAACGCCGCTCCGCCCCCACCTGGGGTCGTTCGACCCGTCACCGCCGGGCCACCGCATGCGGCGAGAGCTGGCGTGCCGGCTCCTCCAGGTGCCCCTCCTCCACCCCGAGGCGGCATCTCTTCTCCTCCGGTTGCACCCGGACATTCGAGCCCGCCTCCGGGTCTGAGCCCCGGAAGCGTCGGCCCGTCGCCGCATCCTCCAGGGCCAGCGCCTGGCTCACCCAGCCAAACAGCGAAGCCGCCGTCAGAGGCACCGGCCAACGGCAGTCCCCCGGCAGGTCATCCTAGCTCGGTGCCGTGAGCCAACCTCGACCACGCGTCGCGGCAAGTTCTGACGTGACGCGCGGCGATCGAAGAGAAAGCCTCCGTGCAAAATGCGCAGCACCTGGTAGGCTGCATTTGCGACCCGAGTAGTGCTTGCGGCATGCGATCCCTATCGTTAGCAACGAGCGCTTGCACGACGCATCGCAGCGGCGGAAAGGATCCGAGAGCATGGACGAGCCCGAGCTCGAGCCGCAGGATACGCCGCAATACGAGAAAACGGACGGTGGTAGTGATCCGTCAAAGCGTCCAGAGAGCCAGGCGAAGCAAACCAGGGATCCCAAGCGGAGCGCCACGCTGCGGCTTCGCGTGGGAATCGGCGTCGCCTTGCTCGCCATCGCCGCTCTCAGCTGGTGGCTCTATTCGCGGCGGTTTGAGGATACCGACGACGCGCAAATCGACGGGAACATCGGCGCGATTAGCCCGCGCGTTTCCGGCACGGTGACGGTGGTCAACGTCGTCGATGACCAAACGGTCAAGTCCGGCGCTGTCCTAGTAGAGCTGGATCCGAGCGATCTGGAGATCGCCGTGGCTCAGGCGAAAGCCGCAGTGGCGCAAGCGGCAGCCGCCTACGAAGCTGAGAGTCCGACAGTGCAAATAACCGAGACCAGCAATCGCGCCTCGGTGACGAGCGCCGAGGCGGAGCGGGCCAATGCGGAGGCAGACCTCGAGGCCGCGCAGCGGGACCTCGATCAGGCCGAGGCGAACAACCGCTTTGCCCAGCTGCAGCGAGAGCGGGCGCAAAAGCTCCTCGCTTCCAGGAACATCAGCCAGGCGGATTTCGACCAGCGGGCGAGCGCGGCAGACGCAGCGAGGGCGGCGGTCGAGGCGGCAAGAAAGCACGTCGAGCAGCGCCGAGCGCGCTTGACTGAAGCGAGGACGCGACTGGCGGAGGCCCGCCAGAATGCCCCGCGCCAGCTCGTGGCTCGCGAAGCCAACGTGCAGGTCCGCAAGGCAAACCTCGAGGTCGCTCGCGCACAACTGCGTCAAGCGGAGCTGAACTTGAGTTACGCGAAGGTCCTCGCGCCGGTGGACGGGATCATCGGCAAGAAGTCGGTGAACATCGGCGATCACGTCCAACCCGGCCAGCAGTTGATGGCCCTCACGCAGATCGGGGAGCTTTGGGTGACGGCGAACTATCGCGAGACGCAGATCAAGCGCATGCGCGCCGGTCAGAAAGCCACCGTTCACGTGGATGCGATCGATCGCGATTACTACGGTTCGGTGCAGAGTTTCGCCGGCGCCACCGGCTCGCGCTACAGCCTGCTTCCTCCCGAGAATGCGAGCGGCAACTACGTCAAGGTGGTGCAGCGGATCCCGGTGCGCATTCGCCTCGACCCCGGCCAGCCGGAGATGGATCGCCTGCGACCTGGAATGTCGGTGGAGCCGAGGGTGAAGGTCCGGTGAGCGAGCGATCGCCAGCCGCCAGTCAAGAAGGCTTCACCGCCGGCTACAATCCTTGGGTCATTGCGCTCACCGTCACCATGGCGACCTTCATGGAAGTGCTCGACACGAGCATTGCCAATGTTTCGCTGCCCCACATCGCGGGAAGCCTCTCGGTCAGTCAGGACGAGAGCACCTGGGTGCTCACTTCGTATCTGGTCTCCAATGCGGTGGTGCTGCCGATCAGCGGTTGGCTGGCGACCAAGTTCGGGCGTAAGCGTTTCTACATCACCTGCGTGGCGCTGTTCACGCTGAGCTCGTTCCTTTGCGGGATCGCGCCGAACCTGGGGTTGCTCGTCTTCTTCCGCGTCTTGCAAGGCCTGGGCGGGGGCGGTCTGGGCCCGAGCGAACAGGCGATCCTCGCCGATACATTTCCGCCCGCCAAGCGCGGGATGGCATTTGCCGTCTACGGGATGGCGGTGGTGCTCGCCCCCGCGATCGGACCCACGCTGGGCGGCTACATCACTGATAACTTTTCATGGCGGTGGGTGTTTTTCATCAACATCCCGGTGGGCATCGCCTCGATGTTCCTCAGCAGTCGGATCATCCAGGATCCACCGCACCTGATCGAAGCGAAGAAGCGCATCTACAACATCGATTACGTCGGGCTGGCGCTGATCGCCGTCGGCCTCGGTGCGCTGGAGCTGGTGCTGGACAAGGGCCAGGAGGACGACTGGTTCAACTCGCCGGTGATCACGGCCTTCTCGGTGATTGCGGCAGTCGCTCTATTCGTATTCATCGTTTGGGAGTGGCGACAGGAGCATCCGGTCGTCGAGGTGCGCCTCTTCAAGGACAGGAACTTCGCGGCGTCGAATTTGATGATGCTGGTTCTGGGGATGGCGCTTTACGGCAGTACTGTGCTGTTACCTCAGTACCTCCAGGTCTGGATGGGTTATTCGGCAATGAATGCGGGGATGGCGCTCTCGCCCGGCGCAGTGGTGGTCATTCTCTTGCTGCCGATGGTTGGCAAACTGGTGTCGAAATACGACGCCCGATATCTGATTGCGTTTGGATTCGTCGTCCTGGCCACGGCGTTGTTTTACATGTCTCATACGCTGTATCCGGGTATCGACTTTTCCACCGCAGTACGCCTGCGCATTTATCAGTCCATCGGGCTGGCCTTCCTTTTTGTGCCTATCAACACTGTCGTCTATGCCGGAGTCCCCCCCGAGAAAAACAACGCGGTCTCCGGAATTGTCAACCTTTCGCGCAACATGGGGGGCGATATCGGCATCGCCTTGGTCACTACGCTCATCGCCCGGCGCACGCAGTTTCACCACGCGCGCCTGGTAGAGCACATCGATCCAGGAAATCAAACGCTGATCGCTAGATTGAATGGAATTGCCCAGGCGCTTCAGCACGCCGGGGCGTCATCGGTCCAGTCGCTCAAGCAGGCCTATGCCGCCGTCTATCGCCAGCTGATGCAGCAGGCGCAGACGCTCGCCTATCTGGATGCCTTATTCGTGCTCGCCTGTTTCGCTGCTCTGATGGTGCCGCTGGTGTTGATGACGCGCCGCGCCCAGGGTGGACCAGCAGCGGCGCACTGAGATGGCCGGTGAATCTGCGCGCTGCCCAATGTCGCCCGAAGTAACGGCGGAGCAAGTTTCGCGTTCGGTGACGCACACCTTATTGAAAGCGCATTTACTCCCGCATCGATCTGTGCCATGACGCTCCCGCTTCATCGAGGGAGCAAACAACTCGGGGACGTACCGTTGGGCAAGCCCGTTCAACAACGAGGGAGCAATGAACAAGCTGAGTACTTTGGTCGCGGGTTTCGCGCTGTGCATCGCTGCATCGTCTCAGGTGCGAGCGGAAGAGGACGAGGGACCGGTGATTTACTTTCCCGTACAGAATAAGAACGCAGGGCAAGACCTGCTCGCCGCACCGGGCCTTCCGATCCTCTACCATGGAGGGGCGGTAATGGGCACCAATCCGGATGGCTCGAACACGCCCAATCTCTACTTCGTTTGGTACGGCGATTGGGATGGCAACACCGCCTTGGACATCCTGCCCGACATGGCCGCGAACATCGGCGGGTCCGCCTATTTCAACATCAACACCACCTATACCGACGGCGCAGGAAATCCAGTGATAAATGCCACCAATTTCGGCGGCTACTCGTTTGACTTTTATTCGCAGGGCACTGCTGTATCGAGCGTCAACACCATCGTGCGAGGGGCGCTGGATCGCGGGGATCTTCCCGTCGATGATGCCGGTGTTTATCTGGTTCTCACCTCGAGCGACGTGACCACGTCTGGTTTTTGCTCGAGGTTTTGCGCCTACCACACGAGCTTCAGTTACTCGGGGATTCGAATCAAGACGGGCTTCATCGGAAATCCGGAGCGATGTCTCAATGGCTGCGCGGCCAATCGGGTGACGTCTCCGAACGACAACTTGGGAGCCGATGGCATGGCCAACACGATCGCCCACGAATTCGAGGAAGCAGTGACCGACCCATCAGGGGGAGGCTGGTTCGACCAGCGCAACCAGGAGAACGCCGACAAATGCGCTTGGACATTCGGCGACGTGTTCATCGAGCCGAACGGCTCGCGGGCCAACGTAACCTGGGGTGTCCGTGACTACCTCATCCAGCGAAACTGGGTGAACGACGGCGCTGGATATTGCGCCCAAAGCTTCTGAAGTCTCCGCGCACAGGTCGCTGGTCGCGTCCATGTCCGCGCGCCGGCCACGGATTCCTTCCACAACGCACCTTGTAGTTGCAACGGCGCGCGTTGGTTTTGACGAGCCGCTCGTTTAACCTCAAGGTGTCTCATCGGCCGCGGCAGTGCTGCGGTTTCCCTCCTGCGCGGAGCGAAGCACCAGTTGCTCTTCCCGACGGCTGAATACGGAATATTCTTCGTCTTTGTCTTTGCGGTGGCGTGGGGGCTTCGCCGTCACTTGCGCGCGCACAAGACGCTCCTTCTTCTGGCGAGCTATGGATTCTACGCGTTTTGGAACTGGCGATTCCTGCCGCTGCTGATCGGCATCTCTCTGCTCGCCGCCGCGGTCGGCCGCGCTTTACAGACCGCCGCGGACCTCCGAGCTCGAAGAGCTTTGCTCGCCTTGGGCGTTGTGCTCGCAATCGTTACCCTCATCGCATTCAAGTACGTCGGCTTCCTGGCATCCGCAGTGGTGAACCTTCTCGAGGTGATGCGCCTGCACCCCGGTGCGGTAGAGCTTCCCGAGATCGCCCTTCCGGTGGGTATCTCCTTCTTCGTCTTTCATGCCATCTCGTTGATTGTCGACGCGTACCGCGGCCGCATTCCGGTGCGGGTAACCGTGCTCGACGCGCTCCTCTACGTCGCGTTCTTCCCCCAGCTGATCGCCGGTCCGATTCTGCGCGCTCAGGCCTTCCTGCCGCAGCTGTCTAAATCGCCTGACCCGGAGGCTATCGACGCCGCGCGCGCCTTGGAGTTGATCGCGACCGGCCTGGCAAAGAAAGTTCTGATCGCGAACTTCATTGCCGGGCGACTCGTCGATCCGGTGTTCGAGTCGATCGGGACGCACTCGGGCCTCGAGGCGCTGCTGGCGATCTATGGATACGCAGCGCAGATCTACTGCGACTTCTCGGGATACAGCGACATCGCCATTGGGTCGGCTCTCCTTCTCGGCTATCGCATGCCCGACAATTTCGACGCGCCGTACTTGGCTGCGAATCCCCAGGAGTTTTGGCGACGGTGGCACATCTCGCTATCGAGCTGGCTTCGAGACTACCTCTTCATTCCGCTCGGCGGTTCGCGTGGAAGCACAGGACGGACCGCGGCGAACCTCGCGATCACCATGCTGCTCGGAGGGCTGTGGCACGGCGCGGCCTGGACCTTCCTGCTCTGGGGAGCGTTTCACGCCGCGGGGCTGATCACCCATCGGCTCTGGGCGGAGTCGGAAACTACCCTGGCGCGCCGCATTCGGGCCACCGCTGGCTGGGAGCGGATCGCTCGGGTGCTGACCTTCCACTTCGTGTGCATCGGCTGGATCTTCTTCCGCGCGCCATCGATGGAAGCGGTCTTAGAGTTTTTCAAAGCCCTCGGTCGTTGGAACAACGTACCATCGATCAGCGCCGCGCTGCTGTTAGCGCTCGGCATCGGTCTGTTCAGTCAGCGATTTCCCCAGATGCGCCGGGCTGAGCTGCGCCAGCGCTTCTCGCGCCTGCCGCTGATGTTGCAGGGTCTGGCGTTTGCAGCAGTGGTTCTGTTGATCGAGGCCCTCGCTCCTCAGGGCATCCCTCCGTTCATCTACTTTCAATTCTAAAAGCAGACTGCGTGTCATCTACGACGACCAGAAACCACGGCCGATTCCCGGCAAAGATGGACAAGGCCAAGGCCACGCAGCAAGCGATTCGGGTCGGTCGGCAGGTAGAACGGGCGGATCCCGCAGCACCCGGCGCCTGGATGGCGCCCCCTCTATCGCAGGCCGAGCTGCTCGAGGACAGCATTCCCGAGGCGATCGCTCGGTACGCGCGCGCTGCGGCAGCCAACCTGGCCGACGGCGCCTATGGTCCGGCCCAGATGCCCCGACTCTATACTCTGCCTGAAGTCACGGTGGTGGTCGGTGCGATCGCCATTTTTCTTTTGGCGCTGGAATCGGAAGGGCTGTTGACCTGGGCGCGCCGCATGGAGGTCGGTCGTATGCAGACCGCTTGCGTCGAGACCCTTCGAGGAATCCAGGCACTGTTGGAGCCGATCGGCCTCACCGCCCCGAGGCGCCTCGCCATCGATGCAGGGGATCGCATTGCGCGAATGCTCGGGGCGGGTGACGACCCATTGCTGGCTGGCGGTTGGCATGAGCCAACCAGGGCTGCGGCGCCCGAGCCAGCGATCGCGCGACCCTTGGACACCGAGCCCGAGCCGGAACCCGAGAACGAGCCCCCGGCGATTCAGCGCGCAGAAGATCCCGCAGCAGAGGTTGCCTCGCAGAGTGAAGAAGAGAACCCGAGCGCGCCGATGACCGTGCTGCTGCTGGGCGATTCGATGATCGCCGGAAGTCTGGGCTCGGCGATTGCCTCGAGCCTTTCGAGGGAACCCAAGCCTCGCGTCGTCCGCGCCGTCCAGACGGCGACCGGTCTGAGCCGCCCGGATGTTTTTGATTGGATGAAAGTCGTTCCTCCTTTGCTGGAAAGGGAGAAACCGCAGCTCATTGTTTGCTCCTTCGGAGCGAACGACGCCACCAACATCCGCGACGGAGATCGGCTGCTGGAGTTCGGTCACGCCGGCTGGCGGACCGCCTACAGCGAGCGGGTGGCGGCGATGATGCGGCTGCTCGCGGCGCAGAATGGTCGCATCCTGTGGCTCGCCCTGCCGCCGATGCGCGAGGCGTGGTTTTCCGAACGGGCGCGCTATCTCAATCGCATATTCGCTCAGACGGCCAAGCAGTTCTCGCAAGTGGAATACTTCGACCTGGAGATGCTTGTTTCAGCCCCCAATGGCGATTACGCGACCTTCGTCAGGAACGCGGACGGGCGCTTCGTCCGAGTGCGGATGGAGGATGGAGTTCACTACTCGCCATCGGGCGCGAAGGCAGTGGCTCGTTGGGTCGTCGACTGGATCTACGAACATCGGGCCCGGTTGTCGGACGCCAGTCGAACAAATTGATGGGCCGAGCGCCGCCCTTCAATGAGGGGGCAACACTCGGACCCTCGCATCGTCCGCGTGGTCGAACCAGGTCGGCTCCGTGGTGGCGGTCATGAACGACTTCGATCCCCGCCTGACGACCTCGACGATCTTGCAATTGGCCTTCGCGGTGGAAGCGGCTTGAAAGACCTCGCAGGACCAGCCTGGCTGGGGTTGGGCGTCGGCGACGAGCGCTTGAAGGTAGGCTTCGTGGTAGACGATCGCGGCGATTTTTTCGGTACTCGCGACTTCGGTCTCGCTGCGAACCTTGGGCACGAACAGGCCGTCCTTGGGAGCGTTCAGCGTCAGCTCCGTGGAGGAGCCTTTTCCACGAAGACTTCCGAGCGCGTCACCGCGTTTGACGCGCTGATTTGGCGCCGCTTTCCAGGAAACGGTGCCGTCCGCGCCGGCGGTAATCTCGGCCATCGTTACTCTGCCGCGGTTCTCGATTCTCGCGGCGATCCAGCGCGAGCGCGATTCGTCCGCCGGCATACCGGCGTCCGCCGCGGCGGTCCAGTCCGCCGTTGCGCCCGCGGTCCGGCTCATCAGCCCTGCGTCGGCTGGCGAGGTGGCGGCAGCTGCGCCTGACGATTCAGTGGCCATGCCTGCATCGCGGGGAGCCTGCGCGTTCAGTCGCGGCAGCGACACGTCCATCCGGTGCTGTGCAGCCACCTGAACGCCTGCGTCGGGAGCGCCGGCGATTATCGGCGCTGAAGCTACGGTGGCCGGTGCGCCATTCTTCGGGGTGCCGCTCTTAGGGCGTTTTTTGAATTCCACCCTCGAGGCGTCTGCGGAGCTTTCGAATTGAAGCGAGATGACGTACCAGCCGCCGGCCGACACCACGGCCAGGGCGCAAACGGCGATGCCCAGCGGCACCCACGGTATCTTTGGGCGGGGTGGCGGACGCTTTCTCTCGGCGCTCCACACACCCGTTTTCGACCGCGGCGCCGCCGGAGGTAGTGCCTCTGCTGCTGGCCGCGGCGGATCAAGTGCGATGGGTGGTGGCTCATCCTGGGAAGGCGAGATCGGCAACGCCTCGAAAGTGAGCGGCGCCGATGGAGCTTCATCGTCCTTCGACAACAGCTCTGCAATGCTTATCTGCACTGGATCAGAGTCGGAGAGCGCCGCCTCGCCATTGCTCGCGGGGACACCCTTCAACCGCTGGCGAGATTGCTCGAGCATCTCCAAGGCTTCCGGGTTCTGCGGATCCTGTTGGAGCATCGCATCGAAGTAATTGACTGCCTCGGCGTAACGACCCTGGCGGTGCATGCGCAGGCCGGTTTGGAAAAGCGCCCTCAGTCCTTCGTCCCATTTTTCCCGCAGCCCCCAGGTCGCCGCTTCGCTGCGCTCGGGCAGTGGAGTGCCAGGGGCGGCGAGGAAACCGTATCGCTCCAGCTGGCCAACGAATTGGCATAGAGATTCGAAGTTGACAGGGATGCCGAGGCGCTGACCCGCCTCAATCACGTCGGAATAGAGTCGGCGCCCGTCGAGCATGCGCGCGAGGGAAATCTCAAAGTCGTAGAGCGGGAACGTCTTGCCGGTTTGGGGATCCGCAACATCGAGCAAGTTGGATGACACGCGGCGCTGGATTTTCAGGTCGGCGCGAAACAGCCGTACGACGTCATCCAGCTTGGGCCGCCCGGGTGCGACGGCCGCCTGTGGGTTTTGGCTTGGCCGCGCCTCTTTCATCGGCGCGATTTCCGTCGATCGCATCGAAGGTGGGGCGGGCGCGGGAGGAGCCAAACCCGTCGGCGAGATGGACGGGGATGCGAAACCTGCACTGGATAATGCGTTCTCGATGGACGAGGCGGCATGCGAAGATGCCGCAGACGGGCCCGGCGCCGGGCTCGGCGGCGCTGCTGATGCTGGCGGCGCGGCGAAGAACGAAGGTGAAGCGGGCACCTGGGGTGAGACCGACGGTGGCCGTGGGCCGGAAGTGGACGATGATGCGGCGACCTCACCTCCGAGCGATGGGGGTCGCCCGGCGGGCGAGCGCGCATCGCTCTTCGAGGGTTCGTTGGAAACCAGCACGCCAAGCGTGACGAACTTCTTAATCACATTGCGCAGCTGCGGATCCTTCGAATCGACCCCACCCGCGGTCGCTCGCGCAAACAGCAGAACCTCCTCGGACGACAGCTCGATCGAGCCTCCGGTGCGGACGTGCACCACGCGGGCACCGGACGGCGTCGTGACGATGCGGTAGCCGTCTCGTAGGACGAAGAGAGACATCGGGAGTTCGCGGGATGCTGGCCAATCATAACTTGGTGGCGCGAAGCGACTTCAGCGCCGCGGTCCCCACAGCAGATCCCGGATGTGCCAGCCCTCGCGTCAGCGCGGCACAGAGGCATACATCTGATCGACTCTCGGTTTCTTCCGCGTTACAAGGGCGGGATGCCAGAGAAAAACCTCCGCTCGCGCCTTGAGTCCGGTGAATCCCTGCTCGGTTCTTTTCTGACCTGGCCTACGGGCGGCGTCGCCGAGCTCTTATCCCTGGCGGGATTCGATTTCGTCGTTCTCGACACCGAGCACGGCGTTTTCTCCAACGAGTCAATCGCCTCGACGATCGCGGCCGCCGACGCGTCCAACTTGCCGGCCATCGTCCGCGTTCCGTCCTGTACCTCGCCGGATGCCGGCCGCTGCCTCGACTATGGAGCGGCCGGTACGCTCTTCCCGCGGGCCGAGGGAGTTCAGTCGGTGCGCACGGCCGTCGAGGCGGTCAAGTTCGCTCCGGAGGGAAAGCGAGGTCTGGCTGGAGTGAGAGCCAGCAAGTACGGAGCCCGGCCACTGGCGCAGTTCGTCGTCGAGGCGAACCGCGAGACTCTGGTTGCGATTCAAATTGAAACCTCGGGCGCGCTGCAAGATCTGGTACCGATCTCGCGCGAAAAAAATGTGGACATCCTTTACGTCGGCCCGAACGACTTGACGCAGGCGCTGGGAGTCCCAGGGCAGTACGGTGACGCGAGGTACCAAAGCGCGCTCGCGCGAATCGCCGCCACTGCGAAAGAGGCGGGCAAGGTTGCGGGGATTATGCTGGGAAAGATGGAACAGATCTCCGCGCTGCGTCAGATGGGTTATCGATTCTTCACCACCAGCGATCGGGTCTTGATGATGGAATCGGCTCGCGCGTGGCGCGCTGCACTTGCGTAGGGATCGCGCTCAGAGGGCATTGCCTCCCACCTTGGGCGATTGACGCCTCCAAAATGGAGCCCGTACGCTCGGCAGCGCTTGGGCAGTGAAGCTTCACCGTCCGCTCCGGTTAGAGCGCGCAGCCGGCTGAGCCTCGAATGGTTTGTCGCCCTGGCGCGAGTCTGGAAGCTCGACCGAATGCTGTCGAGGCTTCGGCCTCGGCACACTTCTGCGCTCATCCAGGCAGGCGGTGCCATCGTTCGAGCCAGGCCCGGAAGTGTCGATGAACGCGCCTCGACGCTGCTCGAGGTTGCTTCCGCGCGGCACCGCCTCACGGAGCAACTGGCCGAGGAAATGGGACAGTCGCTCGCCGCGGACCGCAGCGACTACGCCCGAGCATCCCGTTGGGCGCGTCCGCTGGTCGTCCTTCGCGGGCTTATTGCGAGGATTGTCCTGAGAGATGCCCTGCGCCGCACGCGTCGCGAGCTCAAGTCGGCATCTCAAGCTCTTGCCGCTCACGCGTTTGACGGCGACGTACGGCCGCTTCTCGGATGCATCCCCGGCGAGCTCGCCGAAGAAATCGCGGCGATGCGCGCAGAGAGCACGCAGCTCGTCGGCGAGCGAAATCAACTCGTCGCGCCATTTGGCGGGGTTGCACTGCCGCGAATCTTCCACTGGGTAGGTAAAGAATTTGTCTTGTTCTTTTCGATCACCTGGAGAGAGCTCAAGAGCCGGCTTCTGCCGAGACTGCCGGCGCTCGTCGGGCTCTTCGTCGGCTGGTGGATTCCCAGGACGTTTACCAACTCGCGCATGCCCGGGTTCTTGCGTCTGCTCGGAATCGGTAAGAGCAGCAAACACTATTTGCCGCCCAACACCTTCCACACGGTGAGCTTCTGGCTTCCACTGGTTGCCTCGATCGTGTGCGCATACCTGGCGATCCGCCTCGGAGCGTTCATTCGCAACCGCTACGCTCCGAATCCGGCAGCGGCGGATCAGGGTTCACACAATCGCGCCAGTGATCCTGTTATTGACAAGGACACGACCAACGATTGACTGTTGCCAGCCGAGCGCGCGCGACTGCGAGCTTGCGTCGGCAATTCGATGAGAGTGACACAACTCGGATGGGCAAGTGCAGTCGTTGTGGTGGCGCTGGCCAGTGCCCATGCCCGAGAGGCGACGCAGGAGCAAGCACCCTTTCGGCGTCAAGTTCGCGTGCATTTGCCCGCAGGCACTCAACCGATGCGGGTAGGGGCTGCAGATCTAGATCGGGACGGCAAGCTCGACCTCATTGTCGCTGGGGAGAGTGGATCGGTTCTCGTCTATCGGGGCGACGGCAAGGGCGGTTTCTCTGCAGAGCCACGGGTATTCAACGGCGGGCCGGCGGCCGGCGATCTCGCGATAGGCGATCTAAACGGCGACGGCAGACCCGACGTCGTGCTCGTGAATCACGGACATCCTCAAGCGACCATCTTGCTCGGGGACGGCCGTGGCGGCCTAGTCCCGGCGCCCGGCAGTCCGCTCCAGCTCAATCTCAAGCCGCATGCCCATTCGGTCGCGATCGCGGAGGTAGACGGCGACGACAAGCCTGACCTCGTCTTCAACGATATGGCGCGCGGCGGCGTGCTCGTCGCTCTTGGCAATCGGGACGGTACCTTTCGCCCAGCCAGCGACCTGGTCGCCATTGGTGCGCGTCGGGCGTATTGGAACGTGGGCGTTGCGGACCTCGACGGCGATGGCAAAGTCGATCTCGCAGTGCCGGCTCATCCCGATCGCGCCGTGGCGATATTGCGCGGGCTCGGCGCGGGGAGCTTTGCACCCGCCAAAGGCTCGCCACTGGCAATCGCTCGTTCGGCCTTCTTCGTAGCGCTCGGCGATCTCGACGGCGACGGCAAGCCAGACATTGCGGTGGCCACCTATTCAGGCTCCAGCGCGAACCACTCGCAGGACGGTTTGATTGTGCTGTTGAACCGCGGCGAGCTTCGATTCACTCCGGCGGAGGGCTCGCCGTTCGCGACCGGCCGCGCGCCGACTTCGATCGCCCTGGGCGACGTGAACGGAGATCGCGTGCTCGATCTGGCGGTGAGCAATCTGGCCAGCGGGGAAGTCACCTTGCTTCTCGGCGGAAAGCGGCTGCGGCCGGCGGCGGGCTCGCCATTCAAAGTGGGCCGTCAGCCCAATGCGATCGCGCTGGCTGACCTCGATGGCGATGGTCGCGCTGACCTCGTGGTCGGCAATTCTGAGAACGAGCTGCGCATCTTCCTCACTCGGCAGCTCGAGGGTGCTCGCGACCAGCAGCAACAGAGCAGCCCGCGCAAGTGATACAAGCGTCCGGTATGTCCGCGCCCCGCCAGGCCCCTGACGTCGGCCACGCCGCCCTTCGACGAGCGCTTGGCCGTTGGGACCTGCGACCCCTTTTCGCTTAATTCCGGTTGCTCCACTGCCCGTGATACCAGCCCGGCGACGCCGTTGCACTTGATCGAGAGGAACGCGCCGCTCCCCGCCCGTCCACGTAGAGGGTAAAATCGACGTAACCCACCCATCTGGTTGCGGAAACGGCGAGTGGCTGGAATGCGGCTGCCCACTCGAAATCGGCGGCGCCCAGCATCCGTAAAACAGACAACTCCCGTACGCTCTGCGCGTTGCAAGTGTTGAGTAAAGGTGTATGGCCGTGCCCGGCGGGTCAGGGTCAACTGGAAAGGGGGCACCTCGGAATCGCAACGGCATTGCCGCGCCTCTCTCGCCAGCCGCGTACCGGATAAGAGGAAGAGTTCCACCAAGTCTGCGCGTCCTAAGTGAATGAAGAGGAGACACGTATGAACCACTGTCTGCAGCGCATCGTCATCTCAACAAGTGGATTGCTGGCGGCGATTGTCTTTGTTGCGCCCGCCAACGCCCGAGAACACTCCGAGGACATCGCGATCAACGTTCTCTCGGGTCAACCGGACCGCGTAAGCGGCGGCAGTACGCTCGTGGAAATCACCTTTTCGCGACACGAGCGCCGCTTGGTCGTGACGCTCAATGGCCACGATGTATCGAGCTCATTTCGTCCGGGCGAAAAGCCCAATTCGATGGTCGGTCTGATGACTGGACTGGTGCTTGGGCGAAATCGGCTGAGGGTGGAGGGAAGAGAAGGCAGAAAGACAATCGAATTGACCAACTATTCCATCAAAGGCCCAATCATCTCAGGGCCTCAAATCCATCCATTCATCTGCCAGACCGATACATTCATGCTTCCGGATGGCAACACGCTCGGCCCCGCAACCGATCTCGATTGCTCCGCAGACACCAGGGTGAACTACGTCTACATGTCGACCACCGACGGGACGTTTAAACCGCTGGAAGATCCTTCGACGCTGCCGCCGGATGTGGCGGTGACCACGACCTCCGAGGGGGCAACCGTTGCTTACGTCGTGCGTGTTGAAACCGGTACGATAAACCGCGGCATCTATCAAAACGCGATTCTTTTCGATCCCACCTCCGATCCAGAACCTTCGCCTTTCACGCCGCCGCAAGGTTGGAACAAGCGCTTGGTTGCGATACACGGCGCCGGCTGCCCGGGCGGTTGGTACACCCAAGGCACGCAGGAAGGGGTCAACGTCCTGCAAGATCGGTACCTTTCCCAAGGGTACGCGCTTTTCATCAACACGCTTCAAAATCCGTCGAACCACTGCAATCCGTTCGTGGCGGGCGAGAGCGCGATGATGGGCAAGGAGCATTTCATCAAGACCTTCGGCGTTCCCTTCTTCACCATCAGCACGGGCGGATCGGGCGGCGCATACACGAGCCTGCAGGTTGCCGACGCTTTCCCCGGCTTGATCGACGGCGCCTTCATCAGCGCCACCTTCCCCGACGCGGGTGAAATTGCCTATAGCGCTCTTGATGGACACTTGCTGACGCACTACTTCTTTTTCGTCAATCCGACCGGCTTCACCGCCGATCAGCAAGTCGCGGTCAGCGGATATCAAGGTCTGCAAGCGTGGTACGACGCGGCAAACCAAGCACAGCGCACGGATCCCGTACCCGGCCGGGTTGACATCCAGGGCTACAGCTCGGCGGTATGGAATCAGGTTGTGCCGGTAGAGCTTCGCTATGATCCGATGACCAACCCGGGAGGCGCCCGACCGACGATCTTCGACATCTCCAGAAACATCTATGGAGTCGATCCGAGCACGGGGTTCGCGCTGCGAGCGTTCGACAACGTCGGCGTGCAGTACGGCCTGAAG
>Ga0126384_10000114_pt1 | contig 35666 bp, 49 predicted proteins | sample PanSoiMetPlot_36_FD_92543 | JGI IMG/M metagenome (GOLD analysis project Ga0126384, IMG submission 92543) | Tropical forest soil microbial communities from Panama - MetaG Plot_36 | ecosystem: Environmental > Terrestrial > Soil > Tropical forest > Bulk soil | place: Panama | collected 2016-02-17 | reverse complement strand
AGATCCGCATGAGCCTTTTCCAGACTCTTCGACATATCCTCTTTGCCCGCTTGCTTGAGTGTTTGGGTAGCCTGGTCAGAAAGACAAGCCATTGAAAACACCAATATGAGGAGAGGTGCCGCCTCGGCGTTGACGGAATTGTCGGAGAAACGCTGGTGATGGGCAACGTGACTGATTGCCCCGAGCTAGGAACCAGGAGAATCGCAATGATCCCTCTCGCCCCGAGGCTGCCCCGATCCGGTCGCCGCGGCCAGTCCGCTTAGTGGGGGCACACCTGCCTCGCATAGAGCGCCCGGGAGGTTGGCGGCGCGGTACGCGGCATCTCCAGGGCCCTCCCAGCCAGTGCTTGCAGATGGCCAGCGCGTGGAGAGAATGTTAGCCTCGCGCCTAAACTCTGTTCCCAGGCGGTCCGTAGTCAAATGCGTTACTGGTGGGTCAACCAGAACCAGACGTACCGTCACGAAGTTCAAGGCGGTTATCTTTGGTCGCCCAAGCGCAACGCCAACGGCGCGAGGAATCCTTTTTACGAGTCAATGCGCGAGGTCGCGCCGGGCGATCTTATCTTCTCCTTCATGGATACTCGCATTCTCGCGATTGGAATCGCGCAATCCTATAGCTGGGAATGCCCGAAGCCCCAGGAGTTCGGCAACGCGGAGCAGAATTGGGAAGACGTCGGTTGGAAAGTGAAGGTCAACTTCACAGAACTGGCCAACAAAATACGACCGAAGGATCACATCAACATTTGCGACCGCTTCTCCCCGAGAAGTACTCACCTCTTCAACCGAATGGAAACGGCCTACAATCTGTCTACCTTACGGAGGTCCCAACACCGCTTGCCGAAGTGCTCATCGGTCTCATCGGGCAGGAAGTCGCGCCTCTAGAGTTGGCGGCGCGGGATGTTAAGCCGGTTCCTGCTGACGATCTGGACTTTTGGGAGCACAAACTGGAACGAGAGGTCGCAAACGATCCCGCTGTATCGGAAACAGATCGGCTCGCTCTGATCTGGGCACCGAAGGGGCAAGGGCTGTTCAAAGACAGGGTCAGCAAGATCGAGTCCAGATGTCGGATCACGGGTGTCGAGAATCCGGTACACCTGGTGGGAAGTCACTGTAAGCCGTGGCGGGACTCGACCAACGAGGAGCGACTGAACGGTGAGAACGGGCTGCTCCTCACGCCGAGCATTGATCATCTCTTCGATCGCGGATTCATCAGCTTTGAGGACAGCGGGGCTCTCATTATCTCTCCGGTTGCTCACCGGCTGTCGCTACAGCGCATGGGAATCGATACCACAAAGGTCGTCAACGTGGGAGGATTTACCAGCGGCCAAAAGCATTTCCTGGATTTTCATAGGAACAGTGTGCTGCTGCAGTCCGTCCGTTAGCGCAAACGCAAGCAGGTGCCTAGCAGAGGTCTCCTTCGAGCCAGGCTCACAGGCGCTCGAGCTCCCAATGCTTGAGGTTTGGCCATAGGGATTGTATCGTACAATCATAGGTAATGATGATTCGCCATAGAGTAATTTTCGCGTTCGGGCCGACGCCTTGGTGACCCCATGACATTTGAGGAAGTGGCAAGAGCCGCCGCCAAGCAGGCAGAGTCGGCTGTCTCGATTACGTTGAAGCAAATGAAATCAGGGCGCGTATACGATGAGGACGATGTAACGGGCTGTCTCGTCGGGAGCTTGGCGACCGTGTTCGGGGCGCGAGCCCGCTATCGGCAAGGTGAGGCGGGCCGCACTTCTCCCGGCTTGAGGTATTGGCGTTGGTTTGATAATTGACGCTCGCTTCAGCCTTCGCTGGCACCCACCCTCATTGCAATCAAAAGAACAAATAAGATGACGATAAATGTTGTCCTGGTCACCAACGAAGCGGTCGTCCTGGGATGTGACAGTACCGCAAGCCGTGGCGACTATTACATCGATCCTTTTCGGATCGGGCTTGACCTCGATCCCTCCGGCAAACCTGTAGTAGACGCAGACGGTCGCTTTTCGCTCAAATTTAAGTTCGACGACATGGAGCACATCACCACCGATGCCTGGGTCGGAGTGACTAAGATGTTTCCTCTGTCGGACAAAAATTCGCACGTTGCGGCCGTCACTTCAGGACCGGCGGCAATGAACCAGCGCACAATGTCGAGCCTTGCATCCGAATACCGGGCCGAGCGCAACAAGCAGAAGGCCGCCAATCAAAAGCGTACAGTTAAAGGCATCGCGGAAGAGTTCCTGGCCTTGGTTCGCCGCGAATATGACGAGCACTACAGGTCGTCTGCGGTGCCGCCGCCTCTGCGTCAGGGGCCCGAGTTTTTGATCGGCGGCTTCGGTCAGAATGACAATTTCCCGTGTGCTTTTCGGGTGCGAGTGACGGAAAACGACGTTCATGAAGACTTCGCCAATGGGAATGCTGGCCTATCCTGGAATGCCCAGTCGGATGCGGTCGAACGCATCGTTCGCGGATACGACAGAAAGTTGCGCAGTGATATCGAACAGTCGTTCGATGAGGCGCTGAAAACCTACCAGGGCGAAATGAACAACGCGATGCTGCGTATCATTGACGCGGTGCTGACGGGACTGAACGCTACGATGCCGCCGGGCGTTGACACCACTCTCCCAAGCCAGGTGACGGTGTCCCCGCCTTGGGATAAACTACAGACCTATGTGCCTTATGCGGCATTGCCTCTTCAGGAGGCTGTTAACTTTGTAGGCTATTTGATCATGCTCCAGGTTGGAAAGTCACGATTCGCTCCTGGGGTCGCCACGGTGGGCGGGCGCACCCACATCGGAGTGATCACCCGGGATGAAGGCTACAGGCAGCTTAATGAGCCTGCGTTGACGCACCACTACATAGGGTTTGACCGATGATGATCAGCAATGCCAACCGAAGCGGTGTTGTGCGCACCAAACCAGGGGAAGATCGTCACAAACCTCAAGATGACGTGCGGTCTGGCCGTTCCTGCGATAAGCCGGATCGGACCGAAAGCAAGCGCTTAGACCTACGTCGGCAGAAGATTGTCGAGGTCAACGGTGTGCGGCGCCTCGTTGATGTATCGAACTGAGGTTGCGCGGTTCCGCTCGCCCATCGCCTTGCACCGTATGTAGCTCTCGACGCCTGATCGGTAGCGCGGTCCCGGCTGCCTGGTCGATAACTGCCGGCATGGCTAAACGACCCCCTCCCCACCCCACGCCCCAGCCCGCGCCGCCGTCGACGTGGACCATCCACCGCGCTGCCCATAGGCTCATTTGGATGGGCGACATCGAGGCGACCGACGAAGGCGACGCCCTCAAGAAGGGCGCAGAACAATTCCACGTGCCGGCAATGAAGCTGATTGCCACCCCGCGCCGGTAGGCGGCCCTGGCGCGTATCGAGCTTGCGTCTATCGCTGTTCGTCCGCGACCAACACCATGAGGCGATAGCCAGGCTGTAATGCTTCACATCGCGCGAGCAACAGCATCGCGCTCTTGACGGCCGCTTCATCGCGGGATGCTGTGGCGCTCGCGATTTCGTCGCCGGGTTCATCGCAAAGCGTCAGGAGCAGCGGTGCCGGACGGTCGCGCTGTATCAATCGAAGAAATGGAGGCACGTATTGACGCTCCGCGCCTGAAATGCTGGCCATTAGACGACGTGAGGTGGCCGGCGCAATGAGCGGCTTGGCGTGTGGTAAATGGGCGCCATAGGCCGGTATGAGAGTTGCAGGCGAGGGCCAGCGACTACGCTCGGTTCGTTGTTGCCGCGACAGCGCGAACTTATCTTTCTGTCGATGAGACTTAAGCGTAGTCCGGCTGGGTTCATTGTCCCGGCTTAGCCCGTCATGGCATCAAGACCGCCCTCCGGCGCCGATTGGGTTCACGAAATCAAGCATGACGGCTACCGGTCATCGTCCGGAGGGACGGCGCCACAGTGCGGATCTACAGCCGCAACGCGAATGACTGGACGGCGCGACTGTCAGCCATCGCGACCGCTGCTCGGCAGATCAAAGCCAGGAGCTTCACGATCGACGGCGAGGCGGTGATGTTAGGGCCGGATGGCTTGGCGCTATTCGACGAGCTGCGCCGACGGGAGACTGCCGATACCGCGATCCTTTATGCCTCCGACCTCATCGAGCATGACGGTGAGGATATGTGCAATCGACCATTTCTCGACCGCAAGAACGCGCTGGTGCGGCTGTTGCGCGATACCAAGGCGGGCATCTTGCTCAACGAACACGTCGCGGAGGATGGTCCTATCGTCTTCGCGCACGCCTGCCGGCTTGGCGCCGAGGGCATCGTGTCGAAGAAGATCGACAGCACCTATCGATCCGGCGCGTGCCCTGTGTGGATCAAGGTCCGCAATCCCGCCAGCATCGCCGTGCAGCGGGAGCGCAGCGTGAAATGGAACGGGTGAACAACCCACCTGTTCAGCACGCTGTCGCGCCACCGCGGGAGGTAGACCAGAGGTGCGACGCCGTTCTGCGCATTATAACTTAGGACGGTCGAATTGCGGTGTCGATAGGAGGCTCATTTTCTGCAAGCAACGGAGGCTGCGGAAGCGGCGGTAGGGCGACTCCAGGCCGCACTTCACGTTGGCTTGGAAGAGATACATGCCCGTCTTTCCCCTGAAGCATCCTTCGATGAGGGCCCAGCGGTCTAGAGCGCGCCCTGCTAAATAACGCCCCCCTGCATAGCGCCCTTGACACTCGTCCAGCGCCTGCTCGTGGGCCGCGCTTACGGCCTGCGAAGGGCGCGCAGTTTGCGACACCGCCCGCCCTACATCGACCAGCGCTGTGACGAAAAACGCGGAGAACAGGATGACCAGAAACTTCATTGGCAATCCTCCCTGAAATAGCCATAGCATAAGGGCTAACGGCGGGCCGGCAATCAACCCGCCGCGCCAAATCACAGAGTCGGCAGCTGTCCAGGGTCACCGGACCGTGCTCCCCGAGGCGGTCGACGAGCGCGAGGCCATCGCGAAAAGCGCAGAAGAGTTCAAGGCGCCGGCCGCGAAACTGATCGCGACGCGGGCGGCGGTAGGCGGACCCCTGGGCGCGTATCGAGCCTGCGTCTATCGCTCTTCGTCGGCGACCGACACCATGAGCCGATAGCCAGGCCGTAATGTTCCTGATCGCGCAAGCAACAACATCGCGCTCTTAACGGCCGCCTCCTCGCCGGATGCTGTGGCCCTCGCGATTTCGTCGCCATGTTCATCGCACAGCGTCAGTAGCAGCGGCGGACGATCGCCCTGTACCAATCGAAGAAATGGAGGCACGTATCGGCCCTCTGCGCCCGAGGTGCCGTCCATTTAGGCGACGTGAGGTGGTCGCCGCAAGAAGCGGCTTGGCGTGTGGTAAACGGACGCCATAGGCCGGTATGAGAGTTGCACACGAGGGACAGCGACTACGCTCGGTTCGTTGTTGCTGCGACGGTGCGAACCTATCTTTCTCTTGATGAGACTTAAGCGTAGTCCGGCTGGGTTCATTGTCCCGGCTCAGCCGGTCATGGCATCAAGACCGCCCTCCGGCGTCGATTGGGTCCACGAAATCAAGCACGACGGCTACCGGATGATTGTCCGCCGGGACGGGCCAGCAGTGCGAGTCTACAGCCGCAACGCCTACGACTGGACCGCCAGACTGCCGTCGATCGCGGCTGCTGCCGAGCGTATCAAGGCCAAGAGCTTCACGATCGACGGCGAAGCGGTGGTGCTTGGGCAAGATGGCTTGTCGCGGTTCGAGGATTTGCGCAGAAGGGACGCCGCGCGTACCGCGATCCTCTATGCCTTCGATCTGATCGAGCATGACGGCGAGGACCTGCCGGATCGTCCATTCCTCGACAGCAAAGCCGCGCTGGCGCGGTTGTTGCGCGATACCAAGGCGGGCATCTTGCTCAACGAACACGTTGCCGAGGACGGCGCTGCGGTGTTCGAGCACGCTTGCCGGCTTGGCGCCGAGGGCATTGTCTCCAAGCGGGTGGATGGCACGTATCGATCGGGGCCGTGTGCGGTCTGGATCAAGGTGCGCAATCCCGCGAGCGTCGCGGTGCAGCGGGAGCGGAGCGAGAATTTGAATAGGTGAGTTCAGTCCTAGAGTCTGAGTTATAACACTGCGGCAAATAATTCCTGTTGAGGGCCACTCTTCGGCCCACGGAAAGCCTGATCGGCCGTGCGACATGCCTTCCGCGTGCGGTTCCACGCGGTGAGGACATCCGCACGCGGCCTCGGTCCCCTTCCTGGTGCCTCTTGTCGGGGGATGGGGGTCCCGTTTCGACTGTCCGGCCCCCGCCCTCAGCACGGGACCGGATGAGTTCGTCGAAGTAGCCGCGGGCCCAGGCGCTGGAGGGGTGTGGGGAAATGCGCCAGGGCCAACGACGGGCCGATCGCACTGGAGAATCAGCATCAGCCACGTCGGATGACAAAACGACCGTGCCGGCCTGTTGTCTGTCGGTTTCTCGACGCGTTCGACAACGATCCAAGAGGCGTGTCCGCCCTGCAACACTCGCAAGGTCCGTAATCCCGGTGTCTAAGTAGCCCAACGGCACGCCCGGCAAGAAGCCGCCAGCGCCATCGGTCAAGGTCCGGATGGGGCGGAAGGCTCGGCAGACCTAGGTTGAGTCCCGCCGCCGGCATAAGCCGGTTTGGGTACGACGTGGTCGGAGGTAGAATGCCGGGCTGATGCCCCGCTCCGACGGACCGATCAGGGCAAATACCCTCAGCAACATGCGCAGCATCGCCGTCCGCGTGCGACGGGCGTATCGGCGGCGGGAGGAGCTACAATGCGGCAGCACTGGAGCTGGGTTATTTGGCTCATAGCGATCATTGCGGGGTTGGGTGCCGGCATTTGGGAAAAGTCCGTCTTGGGCGGCGGCTGGATTCCGACTCTGATTCTAATGATCCTGTTTTTTTTGGCGATTCCGGTCATCACCGGCGTGGTTGGGGAGGCGGCGGGGCGGCTGATGGAATGGCGGGAGATCAACCTACGCTCTGGCACCTTGGACGGATTGGCACCCACGGAGACGGGCCACCGACCCATGACACCTCCCCGCCGATTTCCGCCGCCATGGCGCGTGGTCGAGATGTCGGGCGGGTATGCGGTCGAGGATGCCGACGGACAGCAACTCGGCGTGTTCTACGGCAGCCGGGCTACGCCCGTCGCAGCGAGGCAGGCTCAGGCCCTCACTATGGACGAGGCGCGGCGCATGGCGGTCGATTTCGCCAAGCTGGGCGGCCGGGCAGAATGACAAAGATCGCGGCTTCATAGCGGCGACTGCAATGGCAGCGGCCGAAGCTGGGCAGCGCTCGCAAGCGGCGATGGCGGGCGAGTCGAATCAGCGGGATACGGGAAGGCCATGACAGAGAGCTGTTCCGCGCGGGTAGCTTCCTTGTGCGGCCCCGCGGTCTAGTGTTTTCGAAGCGCGTTGTTCAGCACGAACGCCAGTCGCACGCCCGCTTTGCTCAACTGAAGCGCCACGTCGGCAGTGGCCGTTTTGACGTATTTATCGGACAGGCCGTAGCTACCACCCGACGAGGGGTCGGAGAGCAGGCCATAGGCGTCGGTCTTGGCGACGAGGAACGACTCTTTCGCCCAGTCGGACGGGGAACCGGCCGGCCACTGTTGCGCCTGGTCCTTGGAGATGTGCCCGATCAGATCGGAGGCGATGCTTTTGGCGTCCGTCTCAAGCAGGTCTACAAATTCCGTGTCCCAGTAGTGATGGAGGTTGCCAGCCTTGATCCAACTCGCGGCGACCTTCTTGTCGTTGCCGCCTCGATCATGATCATCGGAGGCGTGCAGCGGCTGGTGTAGGTCGCCGACGAAATGAAGCAAGAACTTAAGTGCCACGACCTGTTCTTCTAGATCGGTGGCCGAATTTGCCAGTTCCTTGGCGAACTCCTCGATCTTGTCGATCACGCAGTCGTCGGCTGGGCCGTTCGAGGCCACGGTACCCGGCGGCAGTGCGGGATGATTGAAGCAGGCCTGGTCGAGGTCGGGAGCGGTGAGCTCGATGTCTACGAAGTGCCACTGTCGGGTCCGTTGCCTTGCACCGCCGATGTTGGAGTCTCGGAATTTGTCCGCCCAGGTCGCCGCGCTCGCGATGTCGTGAGACGTGAGGGAGTCCATGTCGGCTGCGAGCAAGGCATTGACCCGCGTCCGAACGTCGGTTTCCAGAAAGGATTGGGCAATCAGGGCCACCACCTTGTGACCATCGTCGCCCCACGCGAGCGCTGTGCGTGGTTGAGCGATGTTCGTCGCGAGCCCGAGTGCCAGCGACCCGGCAATGATTATCTTCATCGATCGAACCCCTCCGTTGTGGATCTCGTCACATCGGGCAAGATTCGGCCCCCCGATGCAATCGGCCTGGAGGGTAGGGTGGATAACCACGAGGGCGTCGGCGGCTCGCTCACAAGCCTACCTCACGGCAGGAGCAAAGCCGGCTTCCGCCTCGCCGCCGTGCTGCGAGCCGTTTTCGAGCATTAACTCCAGTTCCCAGAAGAAGCGAGCTCGCGCGGATGGAGCGGAATCGTGAGCGGTAGGGCGCGGAGCGGTATAGTCTGGAGCCCATTACAATCTACACATCAGAAGATGGCAGCGTTCGTTGCGGAGGGTTAACCCGATGGCTCACATGTGACTTTATGGCATTGGATGGTGGTGATTGGGGTCGTGCTCCTCCTGACATGGAGTGCGAATCGATATTTCTAGAATGTAGGTTCAATAGGGAAAATGGGTGACAAGCATCCTCGACGTTGCTTCCGTCTCCCCAGGTTCGGGCGCGTACGGTCTACGAAGAGCGACGCCCTGACCGGCAAGCTCAAGGGGAACGGACACCACTACGTCTGGTTCGATGCCCTGTGGGACCGGGCTTCGATGCCGTAACCCGGCACCATTGGGCAGCAAATCCTCGCGTCCAGCGCGGCAGGGCTGCTCGATGAAGCGTGGCAGAGAACAGAATGCACAACGATTACGATTATTCGGTCGCACAATGCGACGTAGCTCCTGAAAAGCGCGGTGCGCTTCAATCATATCGCGACAAACGGCGTTTGTGGCTCTCGTGGATCGACACCGACGAGCATCACGCGATCTGGCGCGGGCTGTCGTCAATGGTCTGGACGGATAGGTCGTTCAAGATGCTGACACAGTTCGCAATCAACGATGAAGATAACGCCCTCCACAACACGCTGCTGGCGCAGGCGCTCATCGATGGGCATGTCGCGACGCAGGTTCTGGCAATACGCAGGCTGATGGATAACAGCAACAGCGACATCATTTCTCTGCGCAGGCTCGTGAAAGACATAAGACGTAACTTCCGCCTGTTCACCCGCGAGAATTACATCTGTTTTGATGGCCTGCCCTATGATTACGAGGCGGTGCTGCGCAAGGAAATGATAGAGCACGCAGGAAAGGCACCGTTCTGGGGCCAAACGTCGGGTCCCGGCGCCCACGGCACCTCGCGCATGGCGCATGAACAATTCGACCGGCTGGCGGGCATTGATCCAGCGAAACGAAGCCGCGAAGATCGCCTTCCTGTGTCTCTCCTCGCAACCATCGAACGATGGCTTGACGAGAGCGGTGCCGACGAGCTCGCGGATTGGAGCCACGCCTATCTCGCGCACGCAGGCGGACCCGAGGCGCGGAAGCGGATCGATGATCTCTTTGTGACCGCGAACAAGCTCACTGATGCAATGAAAGCCCTTGCCCGCGTCACCGAAGCCATATCGGCATGGCTGCTCTTTGCGGGTGGTCGGTCGTACAGCCTCATGCCGACCGCGCAGTTCAATCCATTCGAAAAGCTCGACAAGCCTATCATGCACGCTGGCGGCGAAGACGACGCCTACAAGCTCTGGCATCGTCTGAGCGACGAGGCGAACCGTTATCTCGAGGGTGTCGAAGATGAGTTGATTGGGCGTGCTAAATCGGGCGCGCCTTGACCGATCGACCAACAAGTGTGGTGCCACTTCCGGCTTGGTTCTTGGGTGACCGCCAGCTAGCGAATCAATCGAAAGTAGGTCGATCGCGCCCGGCGGCGTCACCCATCTGGACGGTGCAAGGCCGCGGTCACCGCCGGGCCGAAGCCGCGGCAGTCAACGCAATAGCGAGAGGGTCGCAGCAGCAGACCATCAGGGCGATCAGCCACCGGATTGCGCGCTCGCTGTCGGTGTCGAGACCGAGGAACTCCGCGACGTGCCGGATGGGTGCCGCCTCTGCCGGTGTGCAGGGCGATCTTCAGGGGCGATAGATCGTGATGATCGCTTGACAGCCTACCGCAATCACCGCGCATGGAACTCCGATCCACGCCAAAACCTTGGCGCGGGAGTCCCATCGTTTCTCTGGTTCGCTTTCTCCACTCCAGCTTTTCATGCCAGCGGGTACCGCGAGAGAGGCCCAATAAAGCAACAGCACCGACAACAGGCCGGTGCCCTCACTAATAAACTCCAATAGTTTCAACGTGTCTGGACGCATGAAAGCACCTCCCCGATTCCGTGGTTGCTTGGCACCGACGGCAGCATCAATGGTCCCAGGGCCTGGTCGCGTACTCCATAATCCCGCCTCACGAAGGGGTCACTGGTAATCACTCCTCGGCTAGGCCAATCCCACCCCATACCCTCCCCCGCTAGCGGGAAGGAAGGGCATGGGGTTGAGATCCATCAACGCCGGGCCAGCATTAGCACCAGCCCACCGACCTGCGGCAGGAGCGTCCGGAAGAGCAACCAAAGCATGTCGAAATCTCTGACGGTCGGTTGCACGGTGCCCATGCTCGCCCAGGCGACCAGCTTGGCGAAATCCGCGCTCTCGGGCTTAGCCTGGGCGGTGACCTTGAGGGTGGCCAGGGTCTGTTTCGCTTCCAGCTTGGTGACCTCTGCTTGACGCAACTGACAGGCAACCGTCTTGCCGAGCCCCCGACCGCAGGCCTCGTCCCGCTTGGCGCGTGCCGCATCGAGGGCTTGGTCGGCAGCCCTGACGCCTTCGGTCTGGCGATCGGCGCGTGCTGCAGCTTGGTCGGCCGATATGATGCTCGCCATCCGAAGGCTGTTGGTAAGGGCGAAGGCCATCACGAACAGCAGGAAGCACCAGGCAAGCACCTTTCCGATCAGTGGAAGCGATATCGTACGCTCCGGACCGAAGAACATGACCGACTCGGCGAGCACACCCATGGCCGCTGGCAGGAGCACGTTCCCGATCGGGCCACCGCTCCAGGCGTTCCAGATGTTGATGCCGACGCCGAGCAGGAAGAAGCCATAAGCGATCACCGCCAGGGGTATGCTGGCATATCGCGGTTGCCGCACGTCCGCCTGCTTGAGTGCCGTCGTGTTAAGCGACCTTGGCATTGCTTCACGTGAATGCGTTACGCCGTTACGCACCGCTTGCGTTACGGTCGGGTCAATCGAGGGCGCATCGTCGGACGGCGGCACATCCGTGGCCTCCGCGTAACGATCGCCCTTGTTCTTGCTGCGGTATTTCGCCTGACGTGCAGCGCCCGTGCGGTCCTTTGAACGCCGCCGGGGACGCGGTGGCGGTTCTGGCACTCCTCCCGGGAACGGGTGCACGTTGTCCCCGACCTCGGTGGTGTTGTCGTCAATTTGAGCCACTGTCCCGACCCTCCGTGCGACGTACATATGGGCATACGCTCGTGCACGTCGCGTGTGAAAGCTGCGTTCTTCCCAAGAAAATGCCGGGCGCGTACGCCCGGCTTGTTAGTCATGGTGATGCACTTCGAGACATTTCGATCACTGTTGTTCGTCTTCCACCGTGTCGGCGCGGCGAACGGTCAGGCTGTCCTCCACATACAGCGCGTCGCGTCTGCTGATGAGTAGGAGCGCGTGGTCCCACGCCTCCAAGGGGCTGCGCGCGACCATGTGTTCAGGCGGCTCGCCATCACGTTGAAAGGTGACGGTGAGCTCCTCGTGTTGGGTCCGGGCGCGGGCAACCATCAGCACCCTCCGACATCGATCTGCAGGGCGCGTAGCCGGTGAGCCTCGTTCTCACAGCGCGAGGCGATGCGGTCGATCTCGTGCAGCATTGAGCGGATCGCCCGCGACGCTATGCACAGATCGCGCCGCACCTCGGGCGAGGCGGCGAACAGGGTCGATTGTGACCGGGAGAAAAGGCGGTCCGCTAAGGCCTGGGCCTCGGGGACCGTTAGTATTTTCACGTTGGGATGGGTAACATCCCCTTCAGCCTTCGACATAGGTCACTCCTATGTTGGGGGTTAGGCTCCGTGCGGCTGTTAGCGCAGCCGCGCGGGGCCGCTCCGGGTCATCCCGGAACCTGGTTTGGTCTCCTTGTTCGGTGGCGATCAGAACGGCGCGCGCCAGCCGGCCGGCGAGCTCGCGGACGCGGGTTATTCAACAGCGCGGCGGTGTTCTTCTTGCGGAGGAACTCCACGAAGGCCAGATTGAACACGTTCTCAACCAGCCACGGATAATCGCGGCGTTCAAGGGCGGCCTCGATCTCGGCCGTCGTCACGGCGAAAGTGAACTCGGGGTCTCCGGTCACGAAGCTGATCCCTCTGGGGAGAACGGGCTTTAACCCTTGCCTCCTCCTTGCCCTGACACAATTTCTAATATTAGATATCCGAAGGGTCAATATCTGGTATGAGAAATTGTTCGGATGACCGTCAGAAAAAAGGTGGGCCGACCTCCCGTGGGCGCCACCCAACTGAACGTTAGGCTCCCGCCGGATGAGCTTGCGGCACTCGATGCCTGGATTGCGCGGCAGGATGATCCCAAGCCCACGCGCCCGGCGGCGCTGCGTCAACTGGCGCGCAAGGGACTCGGCAAATCGAAGCGATGAAGGGGCGGTAAGTTTCCGGCCAATTTCCGGCCAACGAGATCAAACATGCCGCAACCAGACAACACCGCGGCAACGGACGAAGCGGCGGAAGTGCCGATTTTATCGACACCTCCGCACGTGACATAACTGGACAGAATAAGCGGTCCCAAACTCCAAAACCGGGGGTTAGGGGTTCGAGTCCCTTCACTCCTGCCAAGAAAAACAAATACTTAGGTAATTAATCGATCAGAGCACAGGACCGAAGCGGCCGCCGCGGGTGAGCAACATTGAGCTCAACACATCCAAGGTCCACCTATTCATTTCTTTGGGCGGCGCCCGCCGACATTGAAAGGCGCGCTGGACACCCAAGCCAAGCGCGAGCGTTTTACGACCGTGCCATCACTTTCGTAAAGAGCCGCGGGGAACGTCTTGGCTACGAGCGAAAGCTTGAAGCTCTTTGAGAACTGAAGCCAAGGCACACGTCCAACGGCGATCTGCCAGTCGTGCTCCGTCCGACGTGCGCGATCTTATTCAACTGGGATTCCCCAGATAGATCGCTGAACACGGGGATGGCGCAACGGCAGCAAATTTAGAACGGCGCTTGTCGCGGATGGGTCGATGCTGTCGAAAAAAGATTTCCGGCGGTCTCTACGTAACATCAATTCAAAATGAAGTTCGAAAATGCGAGTTCGATTCATAAAGTCGGCCCCGATGATTCGATTGTTGCGCGCCCGGGGATGCCGCGGACTTTTCAACGCCATCGGTCAACGGCTGCCCTTGCGACTACGTCGGCGGCACGTCCGGTGTACCCGGATAGCTGCCGACTTGCTGCAACGCCCAAGTCGGCAGCGTCGGGCCATAAGCGGATGACACGGCGCCTGTCAGTAAATTGCACATTTGCAAGCCGACATCTAATATCAGGTAATAAAAGCGATATGCTTCGTTTGTCAGTATAGCAAAAAGGGCTATATAGCTGCCTACGACGACAAGAAGATTGCGGCCATTCGCATCTACGGCCCAAACGTGGTTCTGACTGACGTAGCCGTATGTATTGACACCCGCGATCAGGCCGAGCGGATCGCTTTGGACGTATCTGCCAAGCGCGACGTTGTAGTCGCGGGCCATGTCGTCGCTGACGCCGGTTTCCGCATCGAACACCGGGTCCGCGAAGCGCAGGTTGTACGTAAAATTCTGCGCCGTGACTGGACCGGTGTCGCCGCGATGGGCATGCGCCCATGTCCACAACACGCTGTTTGCGCTGTCAGCAATGATGTGCGGGGCACCGATCTGGTCAGGGCTGATGTAATGCGGCCCACTCTTGTCGATGGTAGCGACCGGTAAATCACCGAGGTAGATCGTTTCCTCGATAGCGTTGCCCTTGTCGTCATATTCCCCGAGCAGATGCCCTGCGCTGTTCGTAGACGTATTCGACCGGCTGATTACCGCTCTTGACGGTGCGCTCACCGAGGCCGTTGATTCCGTGGGTTGTCGTCTGGCCTGGCTGCGCCAGTCCACTGTTGCCCTTAACCTTATTGGGGTTGGCGTTGATGTCCGCATTATTTGGCGCGCGCGTTGCCGAGGACATGCGGCCGCGCGCATCGTAAGTGAACGGATTGGTGCCGTCGTCCTTTGTCGGCAGGCCACTATGTCCTTTGCCTGGAGGTATTATATCTTTTGCCGCGGACCATTCGTCCGTTCCGGGACTAACATGTCACCAAGTCGACGTAGGAATGGCCCAGTTGCGCGAGCCGTACCGGAGGCGCCCGCCCGTCAGATTCGTATAAATGGGCGAAAAAATTAAATGGGTGAAAAAATCTTAACATCATCATAGTGACGGTTATCGTCAACACAAAGCTGCCGTGATTTGCCATGGTGGGCGAAATAGTTTGGCAGCCATGCTGGCACTTGAGCCTGTAAGTTGCGGCCGTCGCTGCAGCCCTTCACGATCAGAGCATCTAGATGCGGGGCGCAGGTAACGGATCGAGTTTAACACGTTCCTGAAAATACAACATAAAGCCTGACAATAAGCTGCCATAGGAGGAGGTTAAAATGGGCAACGCAAGAGCGCCTGAAACTCTGATGCGTCGATCACTCGGCGCGGCCAGCGTAGTCGCGGCGTTGTGGGCGGCAGGCGGCGGAACGGCTGCCGGCCAAGTACTCGCTGATCCTCCGGTTTTCGCAAGCCAGAACGGCGTGCTTGACATCATGATGGTTGCGATGCCGCAACCGATTCCGACTATATCGTTTTCGCCGCCGGGCAGCCGCACTGTCATCCATCCGACCGGATGGGTCTATCAGATTTGTCCGCGGCCAGTGTCGGGACTGAGTTGCCCCGCGGGCAGCAGCACGGTCTCACCCTATGGCGGCGCGCGCCTTGCCCTTCAGGCGGGCGATACGTTGAAGGTCCGCTACGTCAACCGGCTGCCGAAGGTCGATCCCAACAAACTCGCACATGCGACGGATCCGGGCGGGGCCAATCTCTTCCTCAATCCGACCAACCTGCACACCCATGGCGTGATCACGCCGGCGCGGGCCGCGACGCGGAGCGATCCTACCTTCGGCGACTTCGTGTTCGTGACGATCTTCAACTCGGCCAACGGCATTCCGGTGCCGCAGACGACGCACGAGCACGGGCCAATCGTGATGGATACCGCTGATTACGAGATCCCCATCCCCGCTACCCATCCCTCCGGCTTGTTCTGGTTTCACCCGCATGTTCACGGCATCGCGCTGAACCAGGTGGTGCAGGGCATGTCCGGGCTCATCACGATCGGCAGCGTCGGCGACTATGTGCGGGGCGACGCTGTGAGCACGCCGTGGCCCGAGGCCAACGTCCGGCATCTGATGCTCAAGGAAATCCAGGTTCTTGCCGCCGGCACGGTGAACTTCGATAGCGGCCCGCAGCCGGTCGCGAACGGCGAGGTGCTGAATCAGGAGGACCCGGACTTCTGCGCCCAGTTCCCGGCGAGAGGCCAGGTGCGTCAGGGGTCCTGCCCTGGCCAGGACAACAGTGCGAGCGGCGGCAACAATTTCACCGGCGGCGAATGGTACATGACCGTCAACGGTCAGCAATTCCCCACCATTCCGATCACGGTGCCGGATGGCGAGATCTGGCGCGTCGGAACCGGCGCCGGCAGCTTGAGCTGGGATCTGCAGCTCGTCGATGACATCACGAACAAGCCGATGACCGTCCAACTCATCGCCATCGACGGTGTCGCCGTTCATCTGCCCCAGGACACCACGACGAAGTCCATGGTCGAGATGGCGGGCGGCCGGTTCAGGGTGGTGCCCTGCCCGAACGCCCGGGTGATCGGCTCCACGCTGCCGGTCTGCGTCAACGAAATCGTCATGATGCCGAGCGCGCGCGCCGAGTTCTGGGTCACCTATCACAATCCGGGCGGCCAGATCGTGCCGCCGCCTACTGGCGCCTCCGCCACCCTGAAAATGGTGGGGCTCACCATGGGCAGCGGCGACTCCTGGCCTGCGGTCGATCTCGCCAACGTGCAATTCAACCGGTCGGGGGGGCGCGCGCTGACGAGCAACCAGGTTGTGGTTGGCGGCCGTACCGACGCCGCAGGCCTGAACCAGTCGGACGGCATCTTCAGCTCTCCAGTTGCGACCGCTAGCGCGTCGGCATTGCCGGCGGGGTGCGCGCCCCTGCCGCAAGGCCATCGGCGGCGCATCTTCTTCGGCTTCTCGGACGTGACCACCGACGGCACGTTCGCACTCGGTTACGAGGAGGTCGACCAGAACGGAAACGTGGTCCCCGGGACGCAAAAACCCGCCCCCGATGAGCTCGAGCGGTTCGATCCGTCGCACACGACGGTCTGCCTGCCGCTCGGGCCCGGCCAGACGCCGGTGCATGAGACCTGGGAACTCATCCAGCTGTCGACCGAAAATCACAATTTCCACATCCACCAGACGAGATTCGTGATGAAGGGCAGCAACGGTGGGGTGATGCAGGACAACTTCCCCCTTGGCGTGGCGGTGCCCGATGCAACGATCGCGGACCAGGTGTCCAACAACCAAAACGGGGTCTGCACGATCGCGCAGTGGCGCGGTGGTAATTGCCAGCAGACCACCGAGGTCTTCGATATTCCGTTCTCGCAGCTCGGGGAATTCGTCTACCACTGCCACATCCTCGAGCATGAGGACGGGGGCATGATGGCGCGGATAATGGTGGTGCCCTCACCGAACTGAGGCAGCGTGAGCGTCCGAAACTGCGGCGCGGGGGCAGTCGAAGGCCCCGCGCCGCCGGATGGGGTTCGACTACACCCCTTCACGGGCTACCCGCGCCGGGCCGAGTGAGCGATCAGTTCGCCGTGACCGTCCATCCTTTGGCGAGCCGCCGCACTTTCGGAAACGCGCAGGTCGCTTTGCCTGCCTGCTTCAGCGCCGGCAACAATCCTCGCCGCTCGGCCACGATGGCCGGGTGCAATTCGCAGATGTATCCGGATTCGCTGTCGCCAACGGTTACTAAAACCTTCTTCCTGATCATATCGACGAGCAGCCCATGTTCGTCGGGAACCTCGAACCTCGCTGGGCTCTCCAGCTTTGAGCAGAGATAGGACAGCTGATCCTTAGGCAGCGTTTGAATGTTTTGTAGCGCGTCATTCCATTCATGACGCCGTTCAGCCCGCGCTCGATACAAGGTCCGCACCCATGTCCCGGCGGCACCGACCAGAGACGTGACCAGCACCACAGCGCCAATAAGTGCACATACCGTCGAGTACTCTATCAACTCCTTCTTGAGCGCCCCCGGTTTTGGGAAGTCGAAGTAGTCGAGCGCAGGGGCGACCACGCCCACCAGGAGCAGTGCAAGCCCGAGCTGCCAGCCTCTCTCTACGACGCTTTTCAGGACTCGAAAAAAAGACTCCATGTGCCGTGCCCCCGTCTGGCCTCTTTTACTTGGCAGCGTTTTTGTCTTCCAGGCCGTTCCCCAGCAGAACTTTCGACCCAATTTCGACCTAAACGCAACAGGACGTGGTATACTAGAATTATACGGCAGTTACAAGCGGGAGTGGGAAAGTGCTTGAAATCGCGGCACTTTCCCAACTTGGCATAACGCGACAGTCCGTCTCTCCCCGCACTGCAAACTGGGGGCGAGTCCCTTCACTCCTGCCAGCCACGCCGTAACTCCTTAATTCCATTGAGGTGGGCCACAAGTTTCCTGACTGGGCCCGTTCGCAGTGGGCCACTTTGTTCCTATTCCGTAATCTGTCGCCGGAGGCGTCATCGATCCGCCCCGCCAGCTTTTCCGCCTCGCCTTCTCGGTGCAGATGCGATCCCGTCCTGGCGTCCTCCAGTCAAAGATCGCCATCAAGTGATGCTCGGTGGCGCCGTTCTCGGCCGCGCTCGTCGCCATGTATCGGTTCCTGCTTAGCGGTGCACTTGCGGATCTCGCTCTCCACCCCCGCCCTGCAGTCTAGGCACGTGGCCCAGATCACCCGCAAGAGCGGCGCCTGCTCGTGAATCTCCCGCATCACGTCGACGTCGGCGTCCCGCGGGTGCTTGCCCTCGGTGCTGCCGTCAGGATTGCGCACCACGAGCTTGCCATAACGCTCGACGTGACGCGGATCGCGGAGTCGTAGTTCAACGGGTTACCTGCACCACTCATAGGCCATTCCTTCTCAGGGTCGCGGGCGAAATACGGCCCGGCGCGTCATGCGACCAGGTCGTACCATTCGGCGGCATTCCCGAGCCACTGCGACGCGGGCTTTGACCAATACCCGACATGACGCTTGGAACCGGCCCCGCTTGTCTGCGTTTGAGACCTCGTAAGAGGCGGAGTGTCCCATGCCGACTATCAAACGGATCATACCTAGTCTCGTTTTAGCAGCAGCAGGCCTGTTGGCGCCGGGACAGTTGCTTGCTGACCGAGCCCCCAGTCCCGAGGAGCGCTCCCGCATCGAGACCGTGCTGCGCAACGAGGGCTTTTCAAATTGGGGCAAGATCGAACTCGATGAGGACGATGATGTCTGGGCGGTCGACGACGCCTATGCCTCTGACGGCAGGAAGTATGATCTGAAGCTGGATCCGGACACGCTCGCGATTATCGAGCCGGATTGAACTGGCCGACCTCGGCGGGTCGCCGCTCTGGCGCTGGGTCGCGATGTTGGTGGCTCCCTAACGCCGCGGCCACGCCCGCGCCGAGGAGAGCGATCGAGTCAGGAGCCCCTTGTTCCAGACACTCTCCCGAAACGGCCGCCACGTTCGGGTATGTTCGATGTCCTTCCGGAAGTCGGGATCCTGCGCCATCCGCGCCACCTCGCGCAGCACTCCGAATGTCATCTGTGCGTCAAGCGGCTTGCTCACATCGATGCCGATCAGCAACAGCGTCTTCGCCACGGCGGGCTCCGCCGCGGCCTCGGCGATCTCCGTGATGCGGGCGTCGCTCACTTCGCCCCATCCGCATAATCTCATGCCGACAGCGTTATGCACCTGCGCGGTACGCACTGTCGGTGCGGAATCCTGTTTCGCGGAATAAGTGATCGGCGCACCGTGGCCTCTGCAGCCTTGTGGATAGCCCGGCGCCGAGCGCCGGCTGCGGCGGCGCTTGCGGCTTGGCGGGGGGCGTTTCGGCATGCCAGGCGGCAGTATCGGCTCGGCGCGCGAGGCGAGGCAAGACGGCCGAGGCGGCGACGTTCCTGCTTGCGGCGGGCCGCTGGCCAATCGCTAAGATCCAAAAGATTTGAACCATGCCATTTGATTGAAGCACCAACCTTGGAGCGATGAAGGGAGACCGTTTAAAATTCGAGGACAAACTGATGAACGACATCACTGATAAGCAGAAAGTTTACGATCGACTGGTAAAATCGTGTTCGAAGCCATTGTCACAAATTCCAGTTTGACTTCATAATACTTGTGCCATCATTCAGGAGCAACTTAAAATAGATGCCGCTCAGAAAAGGGCGGAGGCTGAGAGCATCGCACGTGCCAACCTAGAATACGCCCGGTTGCAGGCGGTCTTGTATGTCGTCGATAAGGTAAGCACACGGCAGGCAGAAGCCACGATGCTGCTTAGCTCTCTGATACAGGCAAGTAGCGAATATGACACAATCCTTCAGGCTCGGGCGAGTAAGCCATTTCTCACCGAGCTGCTGGTGGGTGTTGGGCTTTCCTTCCTGCCCGAGTTCAAGTTCATTGGTCGAATCGCAAAAAGGTATGTCCCAAAAGTCACATCGACTCTGGCAATTCGCGCACTCTCGAGTGCTGATAGATCCTCGTTGGAAAATTGGGAAGTGCTAGCCGGAAATATTCTGGCAAAGACCAATAAGGTCGATCGTGGCATCATCCATTTGCACAGGCACTTGACGAGGCATCAACTCATCTCGTCAACGCCGTGAAAGACCCGATGCTCCGCAGCTCCGAAGCCGATGAGGATACCAAAACCAGATTGGCCGGGTTTGCCGCGAAGAATAAAGTGATGGCCGATCTGGTCAATGCAATTAGTCGTTCGGTTTGGGTTGTGACCAAAGTCCAGCACTTTCTCTTCCAGTTCATTCTCTGGTACGAAGGCGGCGATGTCGCTGATCTGGTGAAGGCTGCATTTGTTGTTTCGGATCTGGCGGATGACGTGCCGTATACATCGAACGCTTTCAGCCTCTTCGCCGATCTCATTCTCTGCGACATGCTTCACACCTACGTGCAAAGCTACTTCGTCGTTTCCGGGGCTACCGGAGAATTCTCGGTCGATAGTCTACATCAGAAACACGACGAGGACCTGATTCAAGGTCTCGATGAGGCGCAACGGGAGTTGATCTACAATAAGTTCCGCAAGGTTCCATGGTTGGATAGGACACGGCCGCCGGTAGACGGCTATAGGGATCTCCTTAAGTATTGGGGCGGCCATTTCACGCCTGGCCCCGAAAAAGAGTGGTACGGCCATATGCAGTAATTACCCGCCGCGCCTTTCAGCATGTAATTGCGCCGTTCAGATTACCGTCAGGATCGCCTTCACTTGAACGGCGTCTCATATACAGTAAAGTTTACGTCGTGTTGTGATCAGGCAGCGAGCGCCATTGCGGCGCCGCTCAGCCAGCTCCCAGTGTTCGGCTCGAAACACGTTCGCGCTCACAGAAGACTATAAGTCGAAGGCGAAGGCCCTCGCCAAGGAACGAACAGCTTTGGCCGATGCTCGTTTGGCCAATCTCCGGAACACGGCCCTTCACTAGGGTGCAACGCTGACCTCGACCGCATTAACGAGGCGGCACGTTGCCGGAGTCAGAGACGGCGCGGGCGCGCGCGAACCCGGCCCTACAGCACGCCTCCCGTTGGGCCGATGAATTTCCTGTCGCAATTCCTCTGGACAGGTGGAGCGGGATGCCGGCCTTGAAGTCGCTACTACGGAAGGGATAGTTCTATGAGCGCGGATGATGAGGCAGCTACTAGGCTGGTATCGAACATTTTGGGAGACTCAGCGACCAACGGAATCGACTTTGCCATGGGCGACATAGCCGTTTCGCGTGAGATGTATCACCAAGTTTCGCAGGCTATAGCCGATCGAAAGATCACAGTGTTGGTTCAACCAAACCTTCTTCAACCGGATGAGGCTGGCAGATATTGGCCCGACCTAAAGTTCCAAGACGGCAGGGAGTTCTTCGATATCCTCATCTTGAGATTCCCGGATCTAGGAACGGGGATAAACGAACAATCTCATAGAGCTGCGGCTATCGTCCACGAATGCACCCACGCTGGATTCGCTATGCGCCGGGTGCCGCACATGACGAGGACTCTGCACGAAGCCGGTGCTTACACAGCCGAGTCTATGTTTCTCATCGCAAAGATGTTGAGCTTGGGAGGTCACCCGGAGAGAGTTACCAAGACCCAACCAATAGAAAGCGCCGCGTGGGATCTTGCTCGCCTGCTGAGCCGGAGCAACGCTGCTGCCCCGAACACCGACGCAGCGGCTTTCTTCAATTCCCCTGATTTTGCCGTGGAGCTAACTCAGGCATGGAGTGCGCTGTTTACTGCAATTGCTGCCAGCGACAAATATCGAGCTGTGGCACGAGACCCTGTCGAAAACGTCGGACTGGGGCGTCAATGGATCACACAACCGAGAACTCATTGAGCCCGCAAGCGGGGACCGCGCCGCTCGGATCAGTTCCGGGGTGCCCGGTGCCCCGAGGTCATCTATTGCACTTCGCGCTGCGCTCCCGCTGGACAGCCAAGCTGGCCGTTTCGAGATGATTCCCTCGGCGCCAAGGCGACAGGCATGCGCGAAGACGGTAGTGCCATGCTCGGCGACTTTGTTCCATTTTCCGCATCCGCGTCACAGGTTTTGCGGGAGCGCGTCGATTTCGCACGAGACCGGTGCCTTGAACAGCGACCGCTTGGGGTGAAGCGGCGCGTTCCGATTCCGTCCATGCAAACCGCGGTCGTTAAAGTCGCGTCACCGCGGCGGTTGAGGATTTGCGGCTTCTTTACGGAGCTGTCGAGAAGCCGACCGACAACAGCCCCTCACGATCTTTTATGCTGCGCGGGAGGAATGTGTCGCGGGAGGAATGTGCGGAAGCGCCAGGGCTGATGAGGCCGATCATTCGGAGAATCCACAATGCCGAATCCCACCCAAACCGAGTTCGTCGCCACTTCATCGCCCGTCAAGCCGTCAGCCCAGTCGGCTTCTGTTCGCCCGGCGAATCCGAAAAATGACCGGCACGAGTGGCCGTCGCTCGGCAGTAGATCCCCGCTCGCCTTAGCCCGCGACCTGGTCGCGGTCTTGATGGGCGTGGTGGCTACTTTGGCCTGGCAGTCCTACGGCGACAACGCCAGACACCTGATCGCATTCACCGCCTCTGCTCCCGATCAGGAGCGATTCAACGGTACGCCGCTTGATCTCGACGCGGTGCGGCGAAGCATCGATGGGCTAGCAACTAGCTTCGCCATTAACATCGCCACCAGTCGGGAGCAGATAACGCGCAGCGTTGATCAGCTCCTGGCCAGCCAGGAGGAGATGACGCGCAGCGTTGGTCAGCTCGTGGCCGGCCAGGAGCAGATGACGCGCGACTTCAACAGCAAGTTGGAGGTGGTTGAGCGAGCTATCCTTAACAAGGTCTCTGTGCCTCCGCCACGGCCCGCGCCCATCTTGGCACACAATCCGATTCCGCGGCCGACGGTAGTAAAGCCTCGAGTCGAGTGACCGGAAGCGTCCACAAATCGTGGGCGCGCGTTCGCTCGAGGGCGAGGTCTGTATTGGCGGGGCGCCGCCCGTTCGCTCCAATCCGGTAGGACCATTGCGCCGAGCTTGCCGAACGTGCTGCACCGCATAGGCGGGCCGAGCATAGCAGCACGGCATCGGGCCACGCGTCGACGTTGACCTTGGCGCAGTGGACGCAGTTCTGACAGCTCACGAAGAGCCCACGCACCCCGTTGCGGCGCATGTTGCCGAGCGTCATGGGCGGATTGGCTCGTCATCCCTGGCCATTCCGAAAGATAAGAACATACAGGGAACAATATCAACAGACTGTGAGCCGGTTCCCAGAAGGGAACCCTCCACAACTCCGTCGGGTTGATCACTCAGGGTGGGATCCTCAGCGAACAGGAAAGGGGAGACACCATGTTGCGTAAGATCGTCCTCACGGCGATGATAGTGATGACGGTGCCAACAGTGGGCATGGCACAGCGCGAAGAACGTGAAAGGCCAGGACCAGGGGAATTCCGAGGACCACATCCCGGCGGCCCGCCAGTACCAGGTGAATTTCGCGGACCACGTCCCGGTGGACCACCAGGGCCACGGGAATTCCGAGAATCCCGTCCGGGTGGACCGCCGGGGCCACGGGAATTCCGAGAATCCCGTCCCGGCGGACCGCCAGGGCCAGGGGAATTCCGCGAATCACGTCCCGGCGGACCGCCAGGGCGCTTTGTGTATCAAGGTCGTCCATTTAACCCGGTTCACGTCGCCCCCTTCGTCTATCCACGCGGCTGGGCCTACCGGCGCTGGGTGATCGGCGCGGTACTGCCGCCGGTGTTCCTCGCGTCGGCTTATTATTACAGTGACTGGGCCGCCCTAGGCCTGCCGCCGCCTGAGCCGGGCTTCCGATGGGTGCGCTATGGACCCGACCTGCTTCTGGTCGACGAAGGCACCGGCGAAGTTGTGGATGTAGTCTACGGCGCTTTCTACTAAGGCATACAACAATGCCCGGCGGTGCAGTTCACGGACATAACGGGCGGATACTATTCCGCCCCCCTTGACGACCCGAAGTAGCTTCGCCCCGCGGTGCCAGCACCCCTGCAATCATTTGGGCGAGCAGGCAGGCAAAGCCCCGGCGCTGCGTAAGGTGCGCGTCAGCCTCACGCAGCAAGCCAACGCCGGCAGCGGCGGCGCCGTCACGGCTGGCCAAGCTGCCCTCCACCGGTACTGACCCCGCTACCGTTTAGCTAAAACGAGCCGATCTCGGCCATCAGCTCCCGCGACTCGATGATCATCTTTCGCGTCGCAGCTTTGACTTCTGCCAACTCAGAGCCAGCACGGCGCGCCCGATCCGCGCACTCGTGCCGAGTCTCGGCGGCGGTCCGAACGAATCTCTCGCGCGTATACGAAATGGGATTGCGGCATCTGTTCGCTCCCGTTCCTGTATTCAGGCGGGATTCCCAGCCTTGTCTTTCACGGATCAGTCCTCACCATCCTGATTGATCAGGATCTGTCGGGATGATCCGGATCGCAACCCACCGACGCGGCAGCGCGCGCCACCGCGCACGGTTGACCAAGGAACAGCCTGGGTGTGTTAATATTGGGAGCTTTTCCAGCAGGAGGTTATTCGATGATACGGATTGCAAACGGTATGATCGGCGTTGTTGTTGGGTGCGCTTGTTGGAACGCAGGGGAGGCTAGAGAGATCAAGATTTCGCCATTTCTCGATTACCTGGCGATGTCCACCGGCACGTACATAAGCCAAGCAAGAGCGTGTAAAAAAGACGAATGGAAGCCGGTTCTCCGAAAATCGATAATAGAGGTTAAGAAGCGGGACCGCTCGAACGATCTGAGATATCTCCAGCTTGTAGTTGAATGGGCGAACAGGTACGAGGCGCTTGGTTGCGACCAGACAACGCTACTGATGATTAGGCAGGCGCAACAAGCTTCCCTCGACCGTTTCATTCGGACCCATTACGATTCCCAATGCAAATTGTCCCCTCATTTGGTCTGTTAGCACTATCGAGGCTGTCGAGCGCCTTTCGGGGCCAGCTTCGTGATTCCGATTCGCCCGAAAGAACAGGAGCCGCCAAGTAAACCTTGGCGCCTTTGGTGCGACAAGAGGCCCGTCCCAAAGGGCGCGACCGGTCTCTTAGCCGCCGGCACCCGTTGTCCGTTGCCGGTGATGAAGGCAACATATGCCGAACAGGGCGCATTTAGAGTGGCGTAAGCCCTGCCCGCTTCAGCCGCCGCAACAGCATCCGCCGGCAGGGCCGGCGGCTTCTTGCCGGGTGTGGCGTCGAGCTTGGGCTGCTTGGGCATGTTGCACCAGAAGCGCGTTGGCCCCAGCCCTTCCGAAGCTCGTCTGAACAAAGGGCCGGGACCGTGTGAGGGAAACCCCACCTCATTCCAACGCCGGCCGCGGCGGCTCGTTCCTGGGCGCCTACCAGGATCACCAATTCCCACTCCGCCCCCGCCGTACCGCGATGCTCGCGGGATTGCGGACCTCGATCCACGCCGGAGGGGTGCAAGGGGGGCCGTGACCCGCGTCACAGACTTGACCATTGCGGCGTGCTAAGATTGTGCCAATTTGAACTTTGAGAATTGCAGATGAGACGGCGGGAGTTCATTGGCGGGCTGGGCGGCGCGGTAGCAGGGCCCCTGACGGCGCCGACGCAACAATCCAAGGTGCCGGTGGTCGGGTTTCTCAGTCTCGAGCCATTTTCACCGAGGTCGCCAGCCTGGTTGGAATTTCGCCGGGGACTGGCCGAAAGTGGCTTTTTCGAAGGGCAGAATATCACATTTGAATTTCGCGTAACGGGCGCAAATACCAGATTGCGGGCGATTGCCGAAGACTTGCTTAATCGGCATCCGGCGGTGGTGGTCGCTGGGGGCGGCGGCTTTATACTTGAGCTGAAAGCGGCGACGTCGACCGTGCCAATTGTTTTCATATCAGGCTTGGATCCAATAAGCTCCGGATTTGTGGAGAGTTTCAATAGGCCAGGTGGTAATGTGACTGGCATTGATCTCAGGAGCTCGGAACTTATTCGTAAACGGCTTAACCTCCTATTGGAACTTGTTCCACAGGCAAAAATTATTGGCTACCTTGGAGCGTTCCCGAATAGTGCTTTTTTTAAAGAGTGGACCGCTCAGACAATGGAGGCCGCCCAGGCGCTTGGCAAAGAAATTGTCGTGCAGGAGGTTCGTCAGGGTATCGATATCGAAAAGGCATTCGTAGGTTTTGTTGAACGGGAGGTGAGTGCCATCACGGTCGCCCCGGATTCTTTTTTGACCGACGATGTGCGCCGCAGCCGAGCAATCGTCGAATTCGCTTCTCGTTATAAGATGCCTGCTGTTTATGGCGCCCAATTTTTTCCGAGAATAGGTGGATTGATGAGCTACAAGCGTCGATCTAAAAGGCGTGTGGCACCAGCTCGGCGCGCAATACGTCGCGCGGATCCTCAAAGGCACAAAACCTGCCGATCTCCCCGTTCAACGCCCGACCAAGTTCAGCATGGCGATCAATCTCAAGACCGCGAAGGCGCTTGGTCTTGAGGTGCCGTCGTCGATTCTGCTGAGCGCCGACGAGGTCGTCGAATGAGACGGCGTCAGTTCATTGCGGGGCTCGGGGCGTAGCGGCTTGGCGCAAAGTCCCCTGGCGCTCGCTTCGACTCGCAGAAATGCCTGCCGCTGTGCACTCGCCGAAGCCGATTGGTCCTGCACGGCTCACGCCAACTCAATAGTAGTAGTTATAATCGGCATCGGTATAACCCGCATTCCAGTTGTAGCCCCACGGTGCGAACCTATCCCCGTAATAATAGAGCGGACGTCCATACCCATACGGTCTGGGGAAAAACGGGCGGTCGTCACAGCAAAACGCTGGTCTGGGGAAAAAAGGCCGCTCACAGCAAAAGACTGGTCTGGGTATAAACCAGCGCTGCTGACAGCACCAGCCATCCCAGCCCTGCGCAACGGCGTTCGATGGTTTCGCGATTATTAGCGCGGCCATCGCTGCGAGAAGTGCGATGGGCTTCAACATGAGAGCCTCCTCTACCTCAGCGCCCCGCATCGCTCACCCTACAGGCCCAGACATGTAACGCAAGGATTCCATCGGAGGTTGGTAAACGCATGCCAGTGGCAGGAGCGCCGGTGTCATCGCCGCCCCTTCAGCCTTTCCCGTTTTCAAAAACATTGAGCTAATGCACTTCGGAGATGATCAACAGTTCTAACACTTATGCACCGCGTCTTCCGGTTTGGCAAAGCAGAACACAACGAAGTCGCTATCATCGCGGCGCCGAGAGGACGTGAGCTGGCCGCCGACAGGGCGGCGGCAGCGCTAAAAGTCAGTTCACTGTTCTGAGGCCCCGCACCTTTTCGGTCGGTAGCACAACGTGGTGCGGCCAGTCACGATCGGGGTGACTAACTAACGGACAGCGGAGATGTCCCTACCTATGTCCGGCCAAGCCAATGTAGGCTGCAAGCATAAACCAAAATGCGAAATCACTCACGAATGGAATGTAGACAAACACCGCGACTAGCGCGAGGAACGCAACACAAAGAGAAATTACGTGTACGCTGAAAATGTTGAAAACGCCAACTGCCGCAACACTCATGTTGCTAGCCTCCGAAAGCTTCGCGATCGTAGAAGTTCGCTCGTTTCGGAGGAATCACAAAGCAAAACCCAGAGTTAATAATATTTCTTTACGGTAACGGAGTCGGAAAACCAACGTTGCAGCGACAGCGTCGTGAGCTGGCGTCACTCGGCTTAGTCATCTCCGTATTGCAACCAGCTTCATGGCTGGCGCCCGAAACTGCTCGGCGGCCCTCTCTATCTGGGTGGCCTCCTCGGCGGCCTCGATCGTGCCGAGCCAGACGGCTTTGCTGGCGGCGTAGAGAATCGTCCATGTCGGCAGCGGCGCTGGCCCGGGCGGCTTGGTGGGATGCTTCGCCATGGCCGCAGTGTCAGTCGGGCGAACGGGGCGGGGCAAGGGCGCGGGGACGCCGCTCAGGGGCGAGGTCTGCATTGACCGGGCCGCCGCCCGTCCGGTCCAATCCGGGCCATCCGGCAGGGCCTCCACGGCCGATTGCCTAGCAGCCGGACGACACGGAAAGGTTTTGGGCGGATAGCCAGGCGTCATATCAATCGATCCCGCCAGCGCGGCCATTTGCACTCCCGTGGGCAAAAGTGTGGCCACCATGTATTGCAAGAGTGGCAGCATTTTGGGCACACGGTCGGTAAGTGGCGAAAGCTAATTGGACGATCGCCAGATCGAACCTTTTGCTGGTTCCTCGACACTACCAATGATTCCGTTTCGAATATCAACGGGGGGCGAAATGAGCGCGCAAGAAAAAGGCGATAGGGCAATGGTCCTTGTCCTGCCGCTCAACAAAAAGTCGGACTGGGCGAGGACCTTTGTCGAAGCGGTCAATACACCGTTCGGGGCTACTCTGATCATCCTTTTTTCCTTCGCCGTCGGAGCGGGACTTAGTATATTTTTTCCGCCGAGTGACTCCCGGAGCCCAGTGGTCCCGGCGTTTGACCGTGCGGCGGCTGCAAGCACGGCACCCATCTCGGCGCCACCTCCCCCGATCCGCACCGACGCTGCAGCGCCTGCAAGCACGGAACCCGTCTCGGCGCCGCCTTCCCCGATTCGCACCGACGCTGCGGCGGCTGCAAGCACGGAACCCGTCTCGGCGCCGCCTCCCCCGATCCGCACCGACGCTGCGACGGCTGCAAGCACGGAACCCGTCTCGGCGCCACCTCCCCCGATCCGCATCGACGCTGCGGCGCCCGCAAGCACGGAACCCGTCTCAGCCCCACCTTCCCCGACCCCCACTGCTGCGTCGCCTGCGTCGCTCGTCTCGGTGCCACCTCGCCCGAACTCTACCGGTGCAATGCCAGATCGACAGGCACAGCTGTTCAAGCGCGGCGCCGATTTTCTCAAGGACGGCAACGTCGCTGCGGCTCGGCTGATGCTGCGTTCGGTGGCCGATGCCGGTAGCGCGCAAGCCGCCCTGCTGCTCGGAGCCACTTACGACCCCATCATACTCGCCAACCTCGGTGTCCGCGGTTTGGAGCCAGACCGAGTGGCCGCGATTGCCTGGTATCGGCGTGCTCAAGAGTACGGGGCAAGTGAGGCATCGGGTCGGATCGCATCGGGTCGGATCGAACGACTGACGGAAGCGGATAGGTGAACGTGAGCCTGGGGAGATCGCGCATCATGGCATTTTTGAAGTCAAGTTCAGGGAGGACGCACGTAGAAAACACGCTACGACGGTCGGTATTGTCGCAGAAACTGTTGCTGACATTGGCTGTCGCACTGTTGACCGCTCCGGTCGATGCCGCCGAGCTCACGCTTATCCACATGGGCGACATACACGGACACCTGGTTCCGAGGCCGAGCGTACGCGGAGAAACAACGGCGACAACGGAGGGTGGTCTTGCCAGGATTTACACCAAGATCGAGGAAATCCGCACGCAGCGCACCCGTGCCCGGACGTTGCTGATCGACACCGGAGATACAATCCAAGGTTCGGCCGAGGCGCTTTTTACCCGCGGTCAGGCCTTGGTCGACGTGCTTAATCGCTTCGGCATCGACGCCTACGCGCCCGGCAACTGGGACTGGGTCTACGGCGTAGACCGCGCGCTCGAATTGTTCGCCGGGCCGAACGCCAAAGCGCCCTGGCACGCACTCGCCGCCAATGCCTATTACGACGGCGAGCCCTATGCCCCCCAGGCCGGCCAGCGACTGCTGCCGCCTTATCTCATCCGCGACATCGGTGGCGTCAAGGTCGGTATTCTCGGCTTTACAACGGATCGCGGGCCGCAGGTGGTGGGTCTCGGCGTTACCAAGGGAGTGTACTTCAGCAAAGGCGACACGGAGCTCAAGGAGTTTGTCAGCACCCTGCGCGAACGCGAGAAGGTCGCCCTTGTGGTGATGATCTCCGAACTCGGCATTTCCAATAACATTCGCCTCGCCGAGCAGACGCCGGGCGTCGACGTCGTCTTGTCTTCCGACATGCACGAGATCACCCGCGCGCCGGTTGTGACCAGCAACGGGACGCTGGTTACGGAAGTTGGCCAGGACGGCCAGGTGATTGGTGAACTGAACCTGACCGTCGAGGGCGGCCGGATCGCGAATTGGAAATGGACGCTGCACCACATCGACGATCGCATCAGGCCGAATGCCGGCATCGCCAGGCTCATCGCCGATATTCGCAAGCCCTTTCTGGCCGGGCCGCAGTTCAAGCCGCACATCAATCCATTCAACGGTGCCAAGCTCCTAACTCCGATCGACACCGTGGTCGGAGGGACGACAGTCGCACTGCACCGCATGAACTTCGCTGATCACACACCTGCGGCGGTCATTGAGGGAACCTCACACATCTTCCTTACCGACGCGTTCCGGCATGAATCAGGAGCTGACATCGCCGCCATTCGCGGCTTCCGCTATGGCACTGTCGTGCGTCCCGGCCGGATCACGGTGGAGGACCTCTACTACTTCATTCCGATCGGTCCGATGATAGCCAAGGGCACCATCAAGGGCCAGCAGCTCAAAAACCAGATCGAGAACTCCATTGACGGCTCGCTAAATCCCAATGTCGCCAAATGGACCGGCGGGTGGCTGTTCAACTACAGCGGCGTGCGCGCAGAGATCGACCCTTATGCAAAAGCCGGTGACCGGGCAAAAAAAATCCTCGTAGCCGACCGGGCAGGCAAAGTATGGAAGCCGCTCGATCAGGAAGCTGACTACACCTACGCTTCTTACTATTACGCGCGCGATCCGGATCTCATTAACGCGATGCCGGCGAAAAACATCTCCATCGTCAAAAATGCGAATGGTGACGATCTCGATGCGGTCGAGGCGGTCATACAATATCTGGCGCACTTGCCGAACCGCATGACAACGCCCGAGTCAGGTCGCCTCAAACTCCTCAGACCGATACCGGCCGCAAGCTCTGGGAGTCCTGAAATCCAACCCTGGCGTGGCGCTGCTCAATCGGCGGAGAACACGCCGAAAGCCCGCATTTTGAATCTCCCCAGCCGCCGCGCCCAGCGCGCGAACTAATGGCAGGACGCAGGCAATGATGCTCGTAAGTAAGCTCACAACGGCCCTGGCGCTCGCGCTCTGCGTTACGGGCGAGGTGCAAGCCCTGAAGGCTCCCCCCAATAAGCCGCCGCCGGCCGGCGCCAGGATCCCGACCGAGTGGGCGTTACGGCGCCAGCAGCTCAATGAATGGACGGTGGGCCTTGCCGGCGGGCTGCTCGAAGGCGCCCCGATCCGGCTCGCCACCGAAATTTCGCGAGTTGTCAATGACGGTAACGATCTGCATGTCTTGCCGATTGTCACCCGAGGCCCGACCGAGAACCTCAACGACCTGCTCTATCTCAAGGGCGTTGACATGGCGATCATCTCCAGTGATTCGCTTGATGAGTACAAGTCGCAGGTGCCGGATATCCAGAATCGGATCACTTACATCCTCAACCTGTTCCCCTCTGAACTGCACGTGTTCGTGCGACCTGAGATCAAGTCGCTGCGCGACCTCGTCGGCAAGAAGGTCAACTTCAACACCCTGGGGACGGCAGCCGCCTATACCGGCCCGTTGCTCTTCAGCCGTCTGGGGCTCGATGTGAACAAGACTTTCATCCCGCATCCGGTGGCGATGGAACAGATGAAGAGACCCGACAGCGACATGACCGCAGTGGTCTTCATTACCTCAAAGCCGATTGATCTGTTCCTCAAGGGCAAGTGGGAGCCGGGCTTCAAGTTCCTGCCCGTGCCTTATGACGTGCGCCTGGAAGACTACTATCTGCCAGCGAAAATCGAACCAACCGACTATCCCAACCTGGTCGCGCCCGACGAACCAATCGACACGATTGCGGCGTTGACCATCCTCGTGGCCTACAACTGGGAGCCAAATTCAGATCGTTATCGGCGCGTTTCACGCTTTGTCGAGAATCTGTTCGGCCGTTTCGAAGGATTGCACGCAGCTGGCTTCGACGCCAAGTGGAAAGACGTCAACCTCTACGGCAGCGTCCCGGGCTTGGCGCGTTTCCCGGCCGCGCAGCAGTGGCTCGATTCACATGCACCGAAAGCGGGAGTGGGCGTGCGGAAATGACGCGCGCCTGGCTCGCTGCGATCGCACTCGCCGGCCTCTGCCACAACGCCGGCGCACAACTCCGGGAGGCGACGCCCTGCCAAATGCCGGAGGGACCGGCCCAACAAGAATGCAGCGCCAAGCTTTCGGAGCCTCTGACCAACGGGCAGGCCTCGACCAAGACAACGACTTCAGCGCCCCCCAGCGGCGGAGGCTGGCTCGTGAGCGAAACCATGTCGCCGGTGGACTATAGTCCGCAAGTCAGCGCGTCCAATCGTGCGCGTGCGTCAGCAGAAGACGCTCCCTCATCGTTCACCATCGGGTGTCGCTTGCGGCGGATTGAGCTTTCGGTCAGCACCGCCGGCAGTTGGAAGGCATCGACCAACGACCAAATTCGGGTCGCCTACCGGATCGACCAACGGCCCACGGTCGAAGCGCTGTGGATTGCGACCCGGGAAGGCCACACAGCCAGTTTTAAAGGCGACGCGCTGCGGCTCTTGCAGTCGCTGCCGAACAGTGGGCTGATGTCGATCAGCGTTTCCGATTGGCAGGGCCCGGCGCATGAAGCCGTCTTCCAGCTCGATGGGCTCGCAGCCGTCCGGCAAAAGATCCTGGAAGCCTGCAAGGCAACACCCGCCACCGAGCGAACCTTGGCACACCAACGTCGGTAGCTGGTCAGCGCCAACCAAGCCGCGCATTAGCGTGTCCGCCGCTCGGGGCGAGGCCTGTATTGCCCGGCGCCCTCGCTCCAATCCGGTCGGACCATCGCGCCGAACTTACCGCATTTCGTGCATCGCATACGTGGGTCGAGCGACAGCACCGGCGCCTCATCGGGCCACGCATCGACGTTGACCTTGGCGTAGTGGATGCAGTGCAAGGCCGTCCAGGAGATCGTTGCGGCTCGCACTCATTACGGTGTTCGCAATGCGATCGCGGTTTCCAAATCAGGATACACGGACGCCGCGATGGAATTGGCAAATACCAATGATGTCTGGCTGATCCATCGACGACATCCCGGACCTGTATCGGCAGCTTTCGGCGTCGCTCGGACGTGGGGTAGCGGGCACCTCGCTTTGACGCACGGGGAGCCAGCAACGAACAAAACAAAATCCTGGTCGCCGCCCTGGTCTGGCGATGATGAACCCGGCCGGAAGGCGCATGATTTTCATTGCCCGGAACCGATAGGCCGGCGCGGCGCGTCCGACAACGAACCTGACGTGGTCTTCGGATGGCTTGGTGCGATGCCATTTCTTGATGAGATAGCTAGTGCCGGGGCTGGAAGGGTGTACGGCGACGTGCTCTCGTCATGCGGAATGCATTTTGGCAATGTGATCTTCACGGATGTACCTGGGGGAAGCTTGACCCGGAGCGCCCGGATTGTTCGGCGTCATGTTTGATGAACCTCGTGGAGGATCTATGACCGCATCCGCGATGCCAGCCGATCAGTTCTGGCAGATCATCGAGCGCGCTGCCCGGTCCGATCATGATCCGGACGCTCATGTGGAGGCTTTGCGGGTGGTGCTGCGCGAGCTTTGTCCCGAGGAAATCATATCGTTCGAAGTGGCGTTTCGCCGCTACCTCAACCAAGCATACAATTGGGATCTTTGGGGTGCGGCATACGTGGTCCACGGCGGCTGCTCTGATGACGGCTTCGAGTACTTCCGCCGTTGGCTCATATCGAGGGGACGCGAGGTGTATGAGCCTGCGCTGGCCGATCCCGACAGCTTGGCGCAATTGGAAGTGCGGCCTGGCCCTGATGGCGCATGGGAGTTCGAGGAGATCTATTACGTCGCGAACCAAGTCTTCGAGGAAAAAGGTGGCGAATGCGACGTGCGCGACTATTCCGAGCCGGAAGCCGGATTGGACGGACCTGGCCCTTCCGGCGAGCCTTTCAAGGACGACGACGAGCATCTGTGCCGGCGCTACCCGAATCTCTGGCGGCGTTTCGGAGCCGAACCGCTTGGCTGAGGCGTTCATTGATCCCGGGACCGCGCCGGGTTTGCGCCAAGGATGGAGGAGGCGGGGCTCACAGTGCTCCAAACCTTCTCCTTTTGGCCCTCAACGTCGGTTCGCTGTGCTGCCACAATCTTTCCGGAGCCCGACGTAGACCGGACTTATATGAGCCGAGTCGAACGTTAATCGTCGGTGCATGTGGTTTTGTCGTAGGCATCGAGCGGCGTAACAACAGCGGCAGCCCACAACTCAGGGATGGCGATGTTCGTCAAGCCCCGAAGCCGCGAAGCGGCGGCGCCGCAGGCGCCAGGGTTTTACGAGCGTCGCCATCCCTGAGACCCTGATGAGACCGTTGTCTAAGTTATTGGCGGCAGCCTTCCAGGTTTGTGAGACGACGTTTGCTGATGTCGTGTCGATCCAAGGCTGAAGCCCTCCGTTGCACGCGTGCAGCTTCGAAGGCACGCCGGCCCCAAGTGCCGGCCCCCGACTGCATAGGCTCTCGTCGCGGCTACCTCTGTTGCACGCCTGTTGGTTTGAAAGTTCGGGCGACGGAAGCGAAAGGCCCGTCGCCCGTTTGAATCGTCTCGCCGCTTACAGCGTCTTCAGATATTCGATCAGGTCGTAACGCTCGTCCTCTTTCAGCAGGCGGCCGATGACACCTGGTTTGCCGGGTCCCGGCGTTCCCTCCAGCGAGTGGCCGAGGTTGCTGTTGCCTGATATCGGCGATCCCTTTGAATCGACGGCCGAGAATAGCGTTTCGCCGTGGCGGCACCGCGGCTTTTCGCCTGCCTCCACGCGGAAACCGACTTGCTGTGGGTCGAAGTCGCGCGTGCCCATGCAGAATTGTTTCGGCCGTTCGGCGGCAGGGTAGAGCATCCAGTAGAGCGAAGGCACCGAGCCATTATGAAGATACGGCGCCGTCGCCCAGACGCCGTTCAACGGACGCGCGCGGTAATGGGTTTCCTTCGTGTTGCCGCGATTGGGACAGTTCTTGCGCGAGCCCCAGAATGCCCGGCGTTGTTCATCTGAGAGATGATTGTCTTCCATCCATCTCCGGGTGGCGCGGTCGACGACGGTCATCAAGGCGAGGGCAAATGACAGGTCGGTAGTGGAGGAGGTGCGAACGTCTACACATCCCCAAAGCTTTCCGAGGTCACGGCCAGGGTCAATATCGAGGAAAGCCGGCACTTCGACCATTCGCGACTTCAGGACATTGGCCTGGCCGGGGTCGGTGCCCATGCCGGCCACGCTTTTCTGAACCTCGTCCAGCACCGGTCCATCGCCATCCTTTTGCCAATGGGATTCATTCGGTGACCAGAAACTCTTGTCCGGAAATAGCATATCGAACCCGGGATCGTTGACCGGCCCGAGGTGGCATTCCGCGCAGATCTCGGCATAGATCACGCGACCGCGATTGACGCGACCAGGATCGATCTTCCAGGCGGGATCGTCGGGGAACATGTCCGACGGCCATTTCGGCGATTTCAGCCCGGCAAAACCCTTTGGCGTCTGTTCGAACGGGTTTGGCCCGCGCAGCATTGCTTCGATGCTGGCGATATTTTCGACATTGACGGAAGAGCGAAACAGCGCGTCAGCAGAAGTCTTGGGCGATAGGTTGATCAACGCGGAGACGCCGAGCGCCTCACCCGCATTGCGAATGAGCGGCTGTTCGATCGAAGCGTCGTACTGTGCCCAATAGAACCACGGCACGGTCCAGATCGGCGGGAAGCTGACCGGCGCATCGCGCAGGTGCATGTTCTCT
>Ga0126384_10000113_pt1 | contig 35841 bp, 30 predicted proteins | sample PanSoiMetPlot_36_FD_92543 | JGI IMG/M metagenome (GOLD analysis project Ga0126384, IMG submission 92543) | Tropical forest soil microbial communities from Panama - MetaG Plot_36 | ecosystem: Environmental > Terrestrial > Soil > Tropical forest > Bulk soil | place: Panama | collected 2016-02-17 | reverse complement strand
ATTCGTTACTACGTGATTAAGTTACGGTGTTCAGTCTCTAATCTCCTGTAGTTGCTACTACGCTCTTGGGTTGTAAATGTCCTTCGCGGACTCCGTTCCATGCCAAGGGAACCGAAACATCGATTCGTGTTCCTTCCTGGATGTGTGACTCTATCAAGACTGTTCCGCCTACGAGACGCAGCCGCTCTCGCATACTGAGAAGCCCGAGACCTTTCTTACTGCTGGCTGACTCCACGTCGAAGCCCTTCCCTAAATCCTCGACGCGTAATAGTAAATCTTGTCCGGTGCAGCGCAAATCAACGAACGCCTCGTTCGCGGCGCTGTATTTGATGACGTTATTCAGTGCCTCCTGGACAACCCGGTAAAGGCATATCGAGATCTCCTTTTGAAGGCTCATTGGAACATCGGCATGCGTAAACTCTATTTGAAGTCCATACCCGGCGGATAGTTCCTTACACAGGCTTTTTAATGCGGTCACCAGCCCAAGCTGATCGAGCTTCGAAGGATGGAGATCGCGTGACATCCGATGGATCTCAGTAGATAGCTCTGTGGTCTGGTTCATTATCTCCTGAGCAATCTCACGAAGCTCAACTTTTGATTCTGGCGGATCCTGGCTCAGCTGGTCTAAACCGAGTGAAATGAGCGCCATACTCTGACTTACATCATCGTGCAGCTCTCGGGCGATACGAGCGCATTCATCCTCGCGTGCCTGGATCAACTGTCCGCTCAGGTTCATCAATGCGTCTTCAGCTGCTTTGCGCTCTGTGATGTCCAGCACGGTTACCATTACAAGATCGTATGCGCCAGACGTTTCTGGGAACGTTATTGTTTTGTACATATGTCGCCGCTCACCGTCGACCGTGCATAAAACAGTTTCGGCCTCGAGGTACTGCCTTCCTTCGACCAGCGCGATTATCTTCTCAACAAAGACTGGCTCCGATTCGGGAACAAAAATATTCGGCACCGCGGATTGAAACTCAGCCTTCGTTCGGGCACCAAACAATTTCAGTGTTTGCTGGTTGATGTTACGGATCTTCATTAGCTCAATGAATCGCCGCACCAGCAATTGATCTTCATTTAGATATGCGCGTAGGTCTTTGATGCCCTGAGCCTTGAGCTCTTCTATGAGCGCTTTGACCTCCGTAAGATCCTCTTCCCAGATTGAAACGCCGGTGGTTTCGAAGATGCCACGGTATTGCTCTTCGCTGTCGCGCAGAGCTCTCTCAACCCGTTTGCGCACTGATCGGTTTATGACTAATCCTGCGATCAGCATTGACTGGAGGAGCACGACCGACATTACCCCGATCGCATACCATTTATATTGATCCCAGAATGAAACATTTCGGAACTTTATTATGCTGCCGGCGGGCAAAGCGGCTTCGCTGATCCCCCAGCGTTTAAGCTCTCGCCAATCAAACAAGGGAGCTACTGGGCTCTTCTCGATCTGGATATCCTGCGCGCGCTCACCGTTTGCGATACGCAATGCGATTTCCGCGGCCCTGCTCGCAGTAGACTCAGGGCTACGAACGTATCCGCCAACGGCGCCTTTGCCCACGTGCCAACTAGCCTGTCCATATATTGGTACTGTCGCCGAACTTGTAACTGCGGAAAAAAAGTCAAAGCTTTCTAAGACCTTACCGTCGTCATCGCTTCCCTGCTGCCATACGTAAAGGACAATTGAATGCCTCGGCAAGCTCTTCATTTCCGAGATCAATCCGCTTAACGACAGATCGGTCAGATACGTAATCTTTACTCTGCCTTCATAGTCCTGAAGTTCCTGTCGGGCAGGTATTTCATGTCTTTTGTCGTGCTCCAGCGACCCGCTAACGACGAACACATTCTCAGTATCCGGATGTAGCTTCAATATGAGATCGACGTTCTCTTTGTAGGACTGGTGATTAACAATCCCAGTCATTCCAGACCCGGCTTTGAGTTCTTGCTCGGGAGGAGACTGGGCGGCGAGGAAAACAATCGGGGTATTTGCAAAAAGCTCATTGCGGTACCTGCGGAAGAACTCTACTGGCGCATCCGCTCCAGCAATAATTACATCTATTGGCCGCTGAGCATACTTTCGCTGCAGATAATCACGTAGGGTTATCGCCTGATCCTCTCCCGGGAATCGATTTGTCTCAAGGTATTCAGAGTAGTATTCAATGCTGCCCGGAGGTTCCGAGTTCAGTACTGACTGAATGCTCTGGTCGCTCACCGCGTTGCCGGGAAAGTCTTTGTTGTACCAATAAAGGACCAGGATTCTTTTGGGAGCCTTATCTTGCTGAGATCTAACTTCCGAAGGGATCAGCAATACTGCACTGACTACAAGTAGCACCGCAGCGAAGGCTCGATTGAATGTTCTCATATCTGTCATCGGAGGCTAGCCTCCGGCCATCGAATCGTGACAAAGGAACCTATGAGTCCCTCTGGTTTCTTTCTGCCAGATCTATCTCAAAATACGAGTCTCAACCCGAACTGTATTTGTCGCGACGAACCCGTTTCACCGGTCGGAAAGCGCGTGGCGGTGATCCGGCCAAAAGTCGGCGTACCCACCACATTCCCGGGCGGTCCAAAGTTAGCATGGTTGAACAGGTCGAAGAACTCCGCCCTAAACTGCATACGAATTCTCTCGCTCAGCCTGGTGTTCTTTATGACTGAAAAATCGGTATTGTTAAATCCAGGCCCAATGACAACATTGCGACCAAGATTACCGAATCTCGGAACCGCAGTAAAGACCGACGTATCAAACCATCGCTCTACGCTTCCGATAACCGTTATTGGGCCGGTGACGTCAGGACGAAGCGTCCCCGGCACGCCGTTGACTGTATTGATGCTCGTTACGATGTTAACCGGGCTTCCGCTCTGTGACTGCACGATCACAGCGGATTGCCAACCTTCTACAAACTGATTGCCGCGAAACGGCAAGTCATATATAGCGCTGACAACGAAGCGATGGCGCGCGTCGAAGTCCGACAGACCACGTTCTCCTCGGATGTTGTAGCTATCCTGCGCAATGATACCCCCTGTGCTGAACGAGTTGTAGTCCAGAGACTTGGAGAAGGTATATGAGGCGTTAAACTGCAGTCCATGGGTGAGTCGTTGGGTTGCCGCCACCCATAGCGCATTGTAGCTGGAGTTCCCCGTACCATCGACCTCAGTTATGTTACCCACCGATGTGCCAGGTAGTATTGGGCTCGACTGTGACAAGTTCGGAAACGGTCGTGCTCCATTCACCGGCTGGTTGATATTGCGCCGAAGAATAAGATTCGATCCCTTTGAACCGAAATAACCGGCCATCCCAGCCAGCTTGGGGGTCAACTCGCGTTGCAGATTCAGATTCCACGACTGCATATAAGCATTATTGAATCCGTGATCTATTGACTGCGGGGCAAGACCTGCAGCGCCGGCCAGATCAATGGCATTGTCGAGCCGAATGGTGCCGGTGAACGTGAGCGGGATCGCCAGCGGCGGATTCGCTGCAGTCGGAACCACAATGCTCGTCATTGGCTGGTCCGTCAATAAAGCGTACGCCGCTCGCACTGACGTCTTTCCATCGCCCAACGGATCCCAGGCAAACCCCACCCGGGGCTGAAAGTTTTTATTGTTCTGTTTGTACACACCATCGATGTCTGTTCCAACACGAACAAGCGAAGCGGTCGCAGGATCAAAAACGATAAACCGATCGTAGCGCTCGCTGGGCGTTATATTCCATTCGTAACGAAACCCAAGCTCCAGCGTCACGTTCGGGCGCACCTTATAATTGTCCTGCACAAAGAACCCGAGCGCGCCTTCTGCAATACTGCTCGATTGGTTGCCGAGCGTTTGGCTAAAGGAACTAGCGGCTCCCGCAATGAACGAAGCAAGAGTCGGAAAAGTGAATAGCCCAGTTCCTTGTCGGAAGTTGTTGTTCAGGAATTGTCGGAACTCGCCGCCAAACTTGAGAGAGTGTGAGCGCCACAGGTAACTCAGCGTATCTGAAACGACAAAGGTCGTGTCGCCGCGCCCGGATGGCTGGGCGGACGGTCCACCAAAACTGAGAGCTCCGCCAGCAACGCTGATCTGGGGCAGGCCGATGGACTCATTGATCCCGTTCTTGATTCCGAAATCCGCCGGATTCAGCATCGTCGTCGGGTTGTTCGTAGAACGCCATCGGTTGAAGCCAAACCGCGCCTCGTTAACAAGCGCAGGGCCAAAAATGTGCGTCTCGTTTAGCGTAAAGATATGACGGAGCACCCGGACTGAGTTGCCGAAACCTGGTACGGTTGTGCCTGAAACCGTAGGCTCGCGTGCGTCGGTATGATAGACATCGTAATAACCATGCAGGCGGTCTTTATTCGTCAGATTATATCCAATGTCTGCCGACCACTGATCGGCGTTAACCGGAGCATTTCCGGACCCCACAAAGCGCGAATTCCCGGATGAATCAACCGTATTCGCGCGCGGAATCAACTCGATCAATTTCGAAATAACAGGATCGTTAACCGAAGCGCGCTGCGAATCGCTTAGAACCAGACTGTTGAGGTCGAGCCCCTGTCGCTGACGCAGACCTTCATACGAGGCGAAGAAAAGCAGTTTGTCCTTTATGATCGGTCCACCAACGCTCCCGCCGAACTGGTTTCGTTTGAACGGCGGCGGCTCGCCCGAAGTAAAGTTAAAGAAGTTTCGCGCATCGAGCGCATCGTTTCGAATAAACTCGAACACTTCACCGTGGAAGTCGTTTGCGCCCGAACGCGTGGCTATGTTGACTACCGCTCCGGAGCTCTGCCCATACTCCGCGCTGAAGGTTGAGTTATCGACCTTGAACTCCTGTATCGTGTTGATTGAAGGCTGAAAACTTATCGTGCTGAACGTCAGATTGTTGAGCGTGACACCGTTGACGAAGTAATTGACGGTCTCCTCCCGATTACCGCCTGTGTTGATTGCTAATGAACCCAAGCCGCGCATTGGAGAAGCCGAGAACGCACCACGTGGCGGTGTTACTGAACCCGGTACCAGGAGCCCGATGTCCAGGAAGTAGCGTCCGTTCAGCGGGATTTCCTGTACCATTCGCCGGTCGATTATGTGGCCAACCGATGTTGTTGTCCTCTCTATCGATTGAGATGTGGGACTAATCGTCACTTCCTGGGTGAGGTCTCCGATGACCAATTGGAAATCCTGGACGGGGGACCTGCCAACCTCAACCGTCTGGTCCTCTACGATCTGTGTTTGGAAGCCTTGTGCCTGGACCTGGATTCGATAGATACCGATTGGCACTGAGGCAATCTGGTAATTGCCTTCGCTATCGGTCTGCGCAACCCTCTCCAAGCCAGTTGCTCGTTGCAGCGCGACGATTTTCGCTCCGCCTACAGCCGCACCGGCCGAATCTACCACTCGGCCTTGAATAGTTGAAATTGATTGCGGGTACGCGTGGCTGTTCGCAGTGAGAAGTACAGAGATCGAGCAGACAAGCGTCCAAACCCTAAAAGAACATGACCGCATTAGCTCTTGTCGGTTTCCCTTTCGCTATTAAGTGTGGGCACCCGGGTTGGATGGACAACTCAACTGAGCATACTTGGGCCGTATCCTGTCATTTCGGCTCTCAGTTTGACGGCAAGGCAACCCAATCCTCGGTCTCTTCTTGGCAATTCTCAAGCCAAAATAAGATCAGTTGAACCTAAGTCTTTGGTGAGAACGTCAAGCGGGCTACTTAATCGATCCACCACACCACCAAATTGTTTTTTTCTTTCTTAGATTATCCACTGGATTTTGGAGACTCTGCTTATCGGATTTTGAACCCGACTGATCCGCCACCAGGAATTCAGCGAGGATTTTATCCCAGTAGACAGGTATGCCGAGAGGAAAAGCGCAATTTCTGAGAAGCACGGGAGAGAAAGCTATCCCAGAGTTTCAACCTTCTGACAAGATCCTGGGAGATGTTCCGACATTAACATCCCCGGTAGTCACTTTTAGTTACCATTCACGCGCCGATAATCGAATTCTTAATCGCGTACTGGATAAGCTCCGCGCCAGTCTTGAGGTTAAGCTGTTCCATCATCGTGTACTTATGGAAAGCGACCGTACGCGGCGTCAAATTCAAGATTGCGGCCACTTCTTTCATAGAACGACCTTCAGCCAGCAACTGGAGCACTTCCTTTTGTCGCAGAGTAAGTTTGTGAGTCGGCTTTTTGCGCTTGAGATTCTGTACAAACGAACCGACCATCCCCTCAGTGATCAGCGGCGTGACATACGAACGTCCCGTTAAGGCCTCTCGAATTGCAAATGCCAGTTCGGATGCGGCGCTGCTCTTTAGGAGATAGCCGGATGCTCCCAGTTTAAATGCTTCCGCCGCAAGATCGGGATCCTGGTTCATTGTCAGGTATATCAGCTTAACCGCTGGTATTTCTTGTTTGAGCTTTTGTCCTGCGCTGATGCCATTCATCAACGGCATGCCGATATCGAGCACAATCACATCCGGGTGGAGGTCCTTTACATTGTCGACAAGAGTTCGGCCGTCTAAGAACGTACCGACGACTTCGAATTCCGGCTCCAAAAAGCTCTTAAAAGCTCCCAGAAGAAGCGAATGATCATCTGCCAGAACTATGCGTGGGCGTTTCATGCTCCTGCTCCCTTCCTAATCCCAGGAATAAGGGCCATCACCGGGCGCCTGCTTAATCTGACTACACCGCCCAATCTCTTCGGATACTTTGTTACTGTCCGAACCCTAACGAGCTGTGTTATTGCCATACTCGTCAATGATCTCGACAATCGAGCATGCCAGTCCAAGCCCGCGGCGGGAAGCTGAAGCAGTGCTCGAAATTTAGCAAGAAGGAAGTGGCCGAACTCTCCTGGGATAAGCAAGGGTCGTACCATTCTCTTGTGATCATTGTTTTGGTCCGTTCCGGTTGGAAGTCTCTGACAAGCTCGCCCATCCCCCAGTGTTAGGAATGCGCATCTGCTGCGACTTCCACTAAAACCGTGCCTGTCGCGGTCAAGTCGGTGAATGATGCTCAGTTTGTCGGCCGGCCGGGCTTCAGGCCTAGCGACAATCGAACGGTGCGGCGGTAGTTTACGGTCTATCGGGCAGTTGAGGTACTGTCAATTCTGACAGGCACCTAAGCGAAAGAATTACAGTATAAAGGTCGTTACTTCAGGTGACGGGAAAACTGATAGAAAAAGAGCAGTTAAGAAGGCGGAGCGTGAATTCGGGGGTAATGCAAGCCGTAATGCGTAAAAGAAATTACACAGCGCCTAGCAAGCTGTCTTCTCCAGGCGCGATTGAAATAGTAGGAGAGACAAAGCGTCGGCCAGCCATCACCTCCCGAATCGCGAGACAGAGATCGCTGGCCAGCCGCGACTTGATGACATACCCGTGTGCGCCAATTGCCAGCGCAGCTTCAACGTATTCCGGTTCGTCGTGGACGGTAAGAAAGACTATTTTAGCCTTAGAGGCACGCTGCCGTAAGCGAGTCGCGGCCTCAATTCCGTTCAAAACCGGCATTGATATGTCTAGAACGACGACGTCTGGGCTGATTCTAGACTCGGCATCAAGCATTTCCTCGCCATCCCCAACCGCGTCAACCATGTATTCAGCTTTCAGGGTTCCCACCACCTTCTCACGCATTGCTTCGTGGTCCTCTGCTACCAGTAATCGAATCATCTCTCTCAAATCCCTTTCAACCATAGCTAAACACCAGCCGAATGAGAGCTTCCACACACGGCCGATGAGGTTCGATTCACAAGACGTCTACGAGGTGGCTTTCGCGAGTGACCTGCAGGAACGAGAAGGGGTACAGAAGGAGGAGCGTACAACTCTGGTCGATGCAAATGCGACCCACTCCCATTCCGTAGAACACCGTTGACGCGCGAGACCCAGGGAGTGCATACGACGTCCTTCAGTTGAGGACGTCAGGAATCAAACTTGCGAAGAGACGGCAGCAGCAAAACCACCAATTCTCTTCCCCCTGGGTACTCGGATCGCGCGAGCGACGATGAGTAAGGAGGCATTCGTCCCTGCAATTTTGGAGTATATGTGTGAACTCCATGCAACACAACTGTAATTAGTTACAGTTTTGTGGTTTTAGCAAGAAAATTTGAAGACTTTTCAGACTTTGTGGAACACTCCCGAACAAAATCCCAGGTCGAAATAGTCTTCGGTTTCGGCATCACGGGTTCTGTCTGAGAGCTCAACTTCGCAGTACGCGAGCTACGTACGTGTTCTGTTTGGGAAATGAGATTCATCGTAAGCCCCGAAAAAATAGCTCACGAGTAAATCTCTCCGCGAGTGCGCGATCACCCTTAACCGTTGAAAATCTTCGCATTCCACCTGTCAAAATAGACAGTATTCTCTTATATTTCGTGGAATCTACTAGCCTGAGGGGCCTCTACCAAATCAATGGCGTAAGACCAGCGCCAACTACCCGCGCCGTTCACGTGTTTGGGTCGGTGGAGGCGAAATCTGCTTCCAAACCGTCGAACGTTGCCGCCAATCAGAATAGCGCTCACAACAAGTTCCCGATGATCATTAATCTCAGATCCTGAGCTGACGCGACTCTCGCCCATAAGCACAGACCTAATTTGCGGGTCTCCGAATATCTCGGATTAACCATCTGATATTTCCAGGATGCTTCTCTGTCACATGCATAAACAAGCCATTGTTCAAAACATTGGATCGACGAAGAGGTTCTCGTCTACCGACCGCACACCAGGTGCGTGGCTCACTGTCCCGTAAATCGCTCGCTTCTCAGCCCACGACCTAACGCGCCCGGATAGTTTCACGTGCCCGTCGATTACTTCGACCTTCAGGTGCTGGGCCTCTCGCTCGGCTCGGCGCTCGAGAGCTTCTTCAATCGCTTTGCGCACGGCTACGGAACTGATCGGCTCGGGTTTCACTTCAATCTCCTTAGTCACGCCACGAACACCAGCAAGTCTTCGAATAACACGTTCGACATCTTCTCGCTCTCGCAATAGTCTTACCTCCCCTTCGAGAGTAACGAACCCGTTCGAAACGGTGGATTGAATTCTCTGCTCGTCAACCCAGACATCCCACTCGAGCGAATTGCGCACGGCCTGGGCGATCTCAGCATCGGTTCGTGAAAGGCTTCCTGGAACTCGCACCTGTATATCGTTGGCGACATCTAGCACACCACGGACTCGATGAGCGCTCTCTTGCGCAGCTAGTTTCTTTGCGTAACTGTCCACCGTTCCAGTCAGGGTAACGAGACTGTCTTCTACGGTGACGCCCACCTCTGTTTCCGCAACCCTGGTATCCCATTTCAATTCGCGCCAGACAGCCTGCTGAATTTCGGAATCAGTTCTAGTTTGCATCTTCGCCGACATAAAGCCTCCGCTGCGCAACCTCAGTTCGAGGTAGCAATACTATTTCTTCGACCGTTTGAGACTACTCAGCGTTCGTCATCCACCATGGAGTTGATTGAGTACCGGTAGTCCCTGGATCCGTTCTTTCCGCATGATATTGAGTGCGATTTGAATGTCTTTTGGAGACCCGGCGAAAAGGTTTCCAAACATTGCATCCTTCACCGTGATCTCATTGGCATTCTTTTCTTGTGTTCCTAACGCAATGGCAATATCCGAATCAGTAATGATTCCGATCGCGCTATTATTTTCAGCCAAGACCGGTAACACGCCGCAATTGTTTTCCCACATAAGCGCCGCCGCCTGTGCCAACGTCGTTTCTGGCCGGCAGTGCTTAATTACTTCAGTGACCGTCATGGTGACTCTCCATACGTTAGATAAAGGCACGAGCGGACTCAGTAAATCGATTGAGCGCCCGAAAAAACCAGATTGTGTAAACCTAATATCGCTTAGATTATAAGAGCCTGGTTCTCTTGAAACTATGATACTAATCACCCGTTTCAGTGATTAGTGTCACATCTTGCCGAGCTCCTACAAGCTAGTGCCTACTGCCTACTGCCTACTGCCTTCTGCCTACTGCCTTCTGCCTTCTTCCGACCGCCCTACGGCTTCACCGCTACCTTAAGGACGCCATCCAACCGTTCACCGAAAATCCTATATCCCTCTTCGATTTTCTCGAGCGGTACGGTGTGAGTGAGCAGCGGCGTCAGATCCAGGCGCCCGGTTTTCACTACAGACATCAACCTTCGCATCCTTTCTTTCCCTCCAGGACAAAGAGTGGTCACGATGCGATGATCGCCGAGCCCCGCAGCAAATGCCTCATAGGGCATCTGCAACTTCCCTGAATACACGCCGAGGCTCGACAGCGTTCCTCCAGGCCTGAGGCACCGAAAAGCGCTTTCAAAAGTCTGCTGAATGCCGAGCGCCTCAATCGCGACGTCGACCCCGCCGCCCGTCAGCTTCTTCACTTCGCCAACAACATCAACCTCGCGATTATCCATCGTCATATCGGCGCCCATCCTGTGAGCCATCGCCCGACGATTCTCGTCTGACTCCACGCCGATAATCAGCGACGCACCCATCAGCTTTGCGCCGGCCGTCGCACACAGTCCTATCGGTCCTTGCGCAAAGATCACTACCGAGTCGCCGATGCGAACTCCACCCGATTCAGCACCGCTGAATCCCGTCGAAGCTATGTCGGCGAGAAGAACGACCTGGTCGTCGGACAGCTCATCAGGAATCTTCGCGAGGTTCGCCTGCGCGTTGGGCACCAGCAGGTACTCAGCCTGCGCGCCATTTATCGTGTTGCCGAAGCGCCAGCCACCGAGCGCTTCGTAGTCACCTCCGTGTCCACACTGAGACAAGTGACCCGACAGACAAGCGCGGCACTGTCCGCATGGAGTGATTGCGCCGACAAGGACTCGATCTCCGACTTCATAGCCGGCGACCCCATCGCCGAGTTCTTCAATCACTCCAACCGGTTCGTGTCCAATGATCAACACTGGCTTTACTGGATATTCGCCGCGCACGATGTGAAGGTCGGTGCCGCAGATAGTGGTGAGAGTGACTCGGATCACGGCTTGGCCGGCCTTCGCGCGCGGTTTGTCGACCTCTTCAATAGAAAATTTGTTTTTGCCTCTAAAGACGTTCGCCTTCATTTTTTCCACGTATTCTTACCTCCGATCTAAATCAAATCGACCAACGGGCGATGCTTTGCCTTATGCGTAATCTCCGCAATCTGTGAATTCCTGTAATCCGGAAGCGCGCTCCGTGGAGCGTATTACTTCCACGGAACAGTGAGCCCGTGCTGCGACTGCTGCGGAAACGCTTCCGAGCAGAAAACGATTGATTCGGCTTAAACCTCTCGCGCCTACGAATATGCAGCCCGCTCTCCACCGATGAGCCTCATCCAACAGAACCCGCTTTGGTTCGCCGGCTACGACGAGATGCGATGTCGAGAGTTTGTTACTACGGAATTGCCTCTCAAGCGATTCAACCATCTTAAGTGCGAGTTGAATGGTCGCTCGATTTTCCCCGTCAACCCAATGAACAACTTTGGGAATTACGAGGCCGGCCATAGTGGGCGTGACTGGGTCGTATACCGCCACGAAGGGAATCTCAGTTCCTTTGGGCCACTCGCGACCAGCCGCCACGCGTGCCGCTTCTGCTCCTCCATTCGAGCCATCGACGCCAATCAGTACCCTCATTGCTGAATCGGAATTGTCCGTCGGTCTTCCTACTCTGACTGAGCAGGCCGCCTCAGTAACCAACTTGTGAGATATACTACCCAGGAACAATCGGCCAATCGCGGATCGCCCGTGTGAACCCAACTACAATCAAATCGGGCTTCCATTGATCTGATTTCGCCAGCAGCTCGGATGCGGGAGAACCATAAAGCGGCTCGACATTAACATCCCAATGAGAAAAGCTCGCCTGGACCCAATTCGCCGCCTTACAAGCCAACTCCTGCGCCTCGTGGAGAAGTTCGGGTCGCGTCTTGCTCAGATCCGCTGGATCAGTGTCATAACCAGTTTCGGCAAATTGCGGCTCTACTGACTCGTAGACTGAAGGGGGAGCAGGAGGAAACCAGGATTCAGCAACCGAGACAACTAATGCGTTTGCTTCATCGGGCAGGCCCGCCCGCCAACCCATATAGCGCAGCATCGGCGCACTCTGAACCATCGTACGCTATTAGGATCTTCATTCTTTGTTTCAATGCTCGCCTCGTAAGAGCCGCAGCACGGTGTCTCTTAGATATGGTCTCCAGATTCGAATCGTTTGAGTTCCATACCTAACCGCTCAGTCAGACGCAGCGCCGATCGCGAGCGATTTCAACCGAGCATTTGGCGTTTGACGCAACAGCTTGTGAGACTGATCCAAGCCAAAGTTTGGTCAATCCTCGGTATCCGTGAGATCCCATCAAAATCAGATCTGCGCCCCAGTCTTCCGCTTCGGCATTAATTTCATGCTTTGCATGACCTCGAATGATCTGCGCGATGACGCGGAGATTGTCGCCCTGGGCATTGTGAATTCGGTCCGCTGCTTTGCTGACTACGTTTTGCGCCTGAGCCTCGGAGGTTCTTTCCAGACTCTCAATGTATTCGTCGGGGGGCACCCATGATTCGACGGTCGGCATCAGCGCAGGTTCGATCACCGAAATAATCCTGACCTCCGAGCCGCGCGGCCAGGGTCGCGAAGCTACTTCCTGAACGGCTGCATCGCTGCAGGTAGATCCATCGATTGCCAGTAATATCTTCATTGTGAGTTTCCTCCGCCGGAAGTTTTCAATCACTTTGCATAAGAACCGGCATTCTTTAAGGTATCGACTAGTGGATAATCTTAACGGGAGGTCTCGAGGCGAGATCAGTAGGACGCCCAGTCCGGTCGAAAACAATTCGCACTGTGGCTGTCATGAGCCCGCTCGAGCCTCCTCAGCAAGTTCTCTCCTTACAAAGGAGCAATGAACGTGCCCACCTAATTGAAGTATCTATCAAAAGCGCGGTTTGAAAGCTGAGGAATATGACCGAATGTCAGCGGAAATTTACGCAGAGCTTTGATATGAAGTGACAGCGGTCACAGGGATGAGCGACCTTATCTGATCGATCGGTAGCGCGTGATCTTCGCAAGCACGGCGTAGGTGCCATCGGATCGAACATCGACCCGTCTTGTCTCGCATCGGATGGCTAACCGTCCAACCACTGGTAAAGAGATGAGTACCAGTAATCTTGATCCTTGAAAGATTTTACAATCGAGCGAGAAATACAATGTTGACTTGCCGGGATTACTGACTGTCGTCGTCCAAACGAATCGTTGTCCGTTGACATCCTTGCCGCGAACTATAATGGGGTATGTGACAGTGTCATGACTTGGGTGCAAGGCGATACCTCTTCTAACCCTTGATCCGAAGAATTGTATTGGATTCGAGACAACCTATTCGGCGAGTGAAGGTGTTGTAAGGTTTAATGCATTATCTGGGTGATTACCTCTTCTTCAAAGACGAGGTCAGTTAATCGATCCAGCGCTTGTAAGACGCCGCCCATGCATTCATTCAGGAACGCATCTCCCGGATACCTTAACAAAACGAGCTGAATGCATCCGTGTATGATTGGAATCTGATCGATTATCCTGTCTTTTGCAGCTACCTGAAGATCTGCTTCAGGTCTTAGAAAATCTTTCATAGTTGATGACCTGATTTAGTTTTTCTTATGTGAGTCTAGCAGGAGGGAGGCAGGCTGTCGGTGGCGTTTGCTACTCTAACTATTTTTTGAGAGAGCAGATTTCTGCTAAGGCATCGTAAACCTTCTTTATGATTGTGTAGCACTCGCAACTCACAGAGAGCAATCCTTGACGGTCCAGTATCGCGGTTTTGCCTCGGGTATAGTTGAGAACGCCCTCGCTCTTGAGCTTGCGAGCAGACCGCGTAATGCTAACGCGATCGGTTCCAAGAACGCCGGCGAGTCCCTCATGGGTAAACGGCATCTTATCCCCATTCAACCTGTCCTGAGCAAGAAGAAGCCACCTGGCCAGCCGCTGCTCGGTAACATGGAAGCGATTGCATGCGGCTGTTTGAACCACTTGCGTGAATGCTGCATGTAAGAAGTGAATGACACCGTCTCGGAATACCAGATCTTTTCGCAGCCACTCCCTTAGCTTCGCAGCTGGCATGCTAATCGCTGTACCTGACGTTTGGGCAGTCGTACGGTAGGGCAATAGCTGTTCATCAAACAGCGCTGCGATGCCGAGCATTCCTTCATTTCCTACCATTCCGACGGCCACGCTCTCACCGCTTTCAGTGTAAGACATGAGCGACATCAATGAGGTTTCAGGAAAAAAGCAATGCGAAATAGGTGTATGGCCGTCATAAAGAGTTTGACCCGCCGCAACCTTGATCTCTCTGGCGTAGGAAAGAAGCTCTGCCGGTGAAACCGAAACAGCCGAAAGCAACCTGCTCTGTGTCGCACTGGCCTTTGGAGCAGTTGCAATCATATTTTCTCGAGGTCCAGGTTACTCAACTGCCGAGTGACGGCTTATATTCCAAAACAGCTAAGTATCGATCGTACATCGCGGTTTGGTCAACTGCGCGAGCGCGGCGACGCAGTCTTAACCATGCGCCGAGCCAGAGTCATAATCCAAGCGCGGTCGCTTGCAAGGCGTTTGCCGCAAAGCTTCAGGCATTCCTGCTTTGGTCCCCGGGTTACAAAGTTCAATGGAAAGCGCAAGCCGAGGGGCCAAGCAGGGATCCAACCATAGCGCAGATTTGACAACACTTCCAAGGAACTGAGAAGGGATAATCAGTACGCTGTTTTGATTCAACAAAATAGTGTTCAACGAAATTCCTGCTAACAAATCATTTAGGCCGCTAAGCGGCGCAAATACGACGCTTAATGGCTTCTACGAGATTTCGAAGTCAGATGAGAAGTGGTGTATTAACTTTGAAGAAAATACTTGTCGAGTGTGTCTAATAATAGATGTAGCGAGCCTCTTCCCCAGGAATTACAAAAATTTGCTTGATAAGAAGCTCAGACAGGAATAAGCTCAGTTTGCTCAAAACTAACGAGGCGGGCGACACAATAGCGTCGCCCTAAGAAATCGTCGGGAACTTGAATGAGCCCAATCACTCAAGTCTGTGCGATTCGCGCCGAGTGCTGTGCCCATAACTCCTGTCCCGCAGTTGGGGTGATTCCTTCAGGTCAATTGTTGAAACACACCGTCACCTCAGCCCGAAGCTTAGCTTTTTTAGTCGGAGGATAGAATTGGAAGGCGTCGTATCTCTCATGCCGCTGATTTGGGTCGCTCTGGTCGGGACCTCGCACAGAAGCGGTGTAATGTCTGAACTACCGCCCTTTTCACCGGGCCACAAACCTGCTTTTGCCGCACTGACGTTTTACCTTCCCGCTCGCGCCACCTGCGACCAATCTACAGTAATCCTCCGACGGAACTCAGGAACACTTAGTCGATTCTCTCAGGATGTTTGATGCAGTCGATAAACTGGTCGAATGTCTGAGCGGGAAGACATTTCGAACCAGATATAAGCTAAATCGGTCAGGGTCTATATGAGCGATGTTGTAATTGGTCACCTGCCATTGGTGAACACATCCAGTCGTCAAGGTGAGTGGCGGCCTTCACGAGTAGCCCTTGGCGCGCTTGCACTCAGTATTGCGTATTACCTCGGAGCCAGGGTTGGGTTTGCGGTCACTTTTTCGCCACATCCGATTTCAACACTGTGGCCGCCAAATGCAATTCTGTTGGCTGCATTGTTACTTGCGCCGACACGATGGTGGTGGGCGATGCTGCTGGCTGCATTACCCGCTCACCTGGCCGTCGAGCTAAATTCAGGAGTACCAACAGAGCTGGTACTTTGCTGGTTTGTCAGTAATAGCTTTGAAGCGCTCCTGGGAGCTGGTCTCATCCGGAAACTCACCGGACAGAAGTTGCATTTCGATGCTCTTCAGGGCGTGAGTGTGTTCACCACGATCGCGGTTTTTCTGGCACCGATCGCCTCGTCCTTCCTCGATGCCGGTTTTGTAAAGCTCATTGGATGGGGGACCGATAGTTATTGGCAGTTATGGTTGATGCGCACGCTATCCAATGTTCTGGCGGCTCTGACCCTGATCCCGGTGATTCTAATCACCGTGGATAGAGGGCTGAACTCATTAAGGAAAGTTCCCTTCTCGCGGGTGGTGGAGGGAGCGCTTCTGGCAATCGGCCTGCTCGGCGTCGGATATATAGCATTCACCTCGAGCGCTCCACTGTGGGGAAACACTGCAGTGCTGGTTTATGCGCCGCTTCCCTTTATGCTATGGACGGCGGTGAGATTCGGGCCAGGCGCTCTCAGCTGTTCTCTACTGACAACTGTGTTCATTGTGATCTGGGGTTCAATTCACGACGTAGGTCCATTTACAGGCTTGTCGCCAATCGAGAATGTAATCTCAATGCAAGCCTATCTTGTAATAATGGCGGTACCGTTGATGTTTCTGTCGGCGGTGATAACTGAACGACACCGAACCGCGCAAGCGTTGCTTGAAAGTGAAGCCAGGTACCGTAGCGTTGTGGAGACCCAGACAGAGCTGGTCGTTCGATATAAACTGGATACGACGCTGACGTTTGTGAACGATGCGTATTGCCGCTACTTCGATAGGAAACGCGCGGATTTCATTGGCGCCAAGGTACTTCATCTGATCCCGAGAGATTCTCGCGAAGCCGTCAAAGCACATATCGAGTCATTGTTTGAGAATCCGCGCGAGGAAGTGTTTGAGCACAAAGTGCTGCTAAGCGACGGTGGAATCGGATGGTTGCACTGGGTTAGTCACCCGATTTTCGATGACGATGGTCGAGTGATCGAGTGCCAGGGCGTCGGCCGTGACATCACCGAACAGCGGCGAGCGAAAGATGAACTGAAGCAAAGCGAGGAGCGCTGGCGTCTGATTTTTGATAATTCGGCGGTGGGTATCGTTGTCACCGATACAGAAGGCCGGTATATTGCGACAAATTCGGTCTACGAGCAGATGCTCGGTTATTTAAAGCAGGAGCTAATTGGTCTAACGATTTTTGATGTGACTGCGGATGACTACCGGGAGTCCAGCCGCGCGTTGATATCAGGACTACTCGCTGGAAAACATTCACAACTTCAAATGGAGTCGAGGTTCCGCCGGTTAGATGGCCGTCTAATTTGGGTCACCGAAAGTGTTTCGACTGTTCACGATAACCAGGGGAAACCCGTTTATCTTATCGCGATCGTCGAAGACGTAACCGAGCGTCGACAGACCTCTGACGCTCTGAACAAACTAAACCTCGAACTGGAACGTCGGGTAACCGAGCGAACCGCTGCGCTTGCTGTAAAGAGCCGCGAGCTGGAGACGTTTGCTTATTCGGTTGCGCATGATTTGAAGGCCCCGTTGCGCGGTATCGAGGGCTACACCAGTCTGCTGTTAGAAGATTATCTAAACCGGCTGGAAGGCGAAGGACGAAGCCTGCTGCTGAATGTTCATTCTTCAGCTCAACAGATGAGCCGGTTGATAGACGACCTTCTTTCTTATTCGCGGGTAGATTACTCGGCGCTCAGCCTGCAGAACGTAGAGCTCAGATCATTTATCCGCAATCTGATTGAAGAAAAGAAGAAGACTCTTAATAACGGTCGAGTTACATTTACGACAAAATGCGACTATGGACTTGCGCTCGTCGATCCCGGCGCGCTCTCGCAGGCGCTTCGAAACTACCTGGATAACGCCATCAAGTTCACCCGAACAAACGCATCTCCTCACATTGAAATTGGCGGCGATCATAGTGAGGCCGGATGGCGCTTGTGGGTCCGGGACAACGGCGTGGGATTCGATATGAAACACGCAAACGAGATCTTCGAGATATTCAAGCGTCTGCATCATGACGTGGCATACGAAGGTACTGGAGTTGGATTAGCAATTGTCCGCAAAGTAGTGGAGCGAATGGGTGGACGGGTGTGGGCTGAAAGCGAGCCCCGCAGGGGATCGACGTTCTTTCTGGAAATACCCGACTGACCTGTTGTATCGAATAACTCGCTGGTTGCCTTCAAGTAGTTACCTATTGATTCGGCGTTAGCGATATTAAATATGCAAATACTTTACGTCGAAGACAACAAAATCGACGTCGATCTGACCCGTTATAGGCTTCGCAAGGAGGCGTCAGACTTTCAGCTTGAAACGGCGCCCACCCTCGCAAATGCCTATGCGCGTCTCGAACATCTCGAGTCGGAACCATTGGATCTGGTGATGGTTGATGTGCGGCTCCCTGACGGCGATGGTCTGGCTTTGCTTCGACATATACGAGAAACGAACCTACCCACAGCCGTGGTTGTTGTTACCGGTACTGGAGACGAAGAGGTTGCCATTGCAGCTATCAAGGGAGGCGCCGACGACTACGTGGCGAAACGACAGGGCTATCTAGACCGGTTGCCGCTCACGTTACAAAGCGCCTTGCAGCACTATCGGGTGGCAGCTGCTCGTCACGCTAAACCGCTCCGGGTGCTGTACGCAGAACACAATCCGGCGGTAATCGATGTAACACGACAGTACCTCTCTGCAAACGCCGCCTATATTGATCTCGATGTTGTGACCACAGACTCCGAACTGCGCGCCAGGATCAACAACCAGGTGATGGAGCATTATGAGGTCATCCTTCTGGATTGTCATCTGCCGGAGTTTTCAGTACTGGAAATTCTCAGGGATCTGCGCATAACCCGGGGGCTCGATATTCCTGTTGTGTTATTGACTAGTCCAAACGATGAGCCGGTAGCTTTGCGCGCGGTCGAATTCGGAGTCACCAGCTACCTCATCAACAGCCTCGGCTATCTCTATCAATTAGCTCGGAAGCTCGAATTCGCAAAGACGCGAGCCGAGGAGATGCGTCGAGAAAGCGCATTGCGAGAAAGCGAAGAACGCTACCGCGCAATCTTCGAGCTCTCCGTCCTTGGTGTCGGCCAGGCAAATGCTGACGACGGTCGGATTCTCGATGTGAATGATGCCTTCTGCCGAATAGTCGGATACGAACGCGATGAATTGATAGGCAAGAACTTCCGCGACATCACGCATCCAGACGATCAGGAAGACAATTACAATCATTTCGAGCAACTGGTTCGCGGCGATATTAACCACATGTATCTTCAAAAAAGATACATTCGCAAAGATGGCACTCCGGTGTGGGTTGAAATAAAGGCATCCGCAGTTCGCAACACCGCTGGCCGTGCCCTGTACACTGTAGCAATCATCGAAGACATCACTGAACGTCGACGCTTCGAACATAAATTCCGAGGATTGCTGGAGTCGGCGCCCGAAGCAACTGTGATCATTGATCAAACAGGCAAAATAGGGTTGATCAATTCACAAACCGAGGTGGTTTTTGGTTACGACCGCAGCGAGCTCATCGGTAAACCCATCGAAGTGCTAATGCCTGCGAGGTTTCGGGAACGGCACGTCGCTCATCTCGCGAAGTACATTAAAGATCCTCGAATCAGACCAATGGGTTCCGGGCTTGAGTTACTAGGGCTTCGAAAAGACGGCAGAGAAATACCTGTAGAAATCAACCTCAGTCCTCTCGTTACCGAGGAGGGGACGTTAGTGATCGGAGTAATCAGAGACGTAACCGAACGCAAGCTCTTTGAGGACGCTCTCCGGCAGAGCGAGGCCAAGAATCGCGCGATGCTCATGGCACTGCCGGACTTGATGTTTCTGAACTCTACCGACGGGACTTATCTTGAGTATTACGCCCGAGATCAGAATGAATTGTATACACCACCTACGGAGTTCCTGGGTAAAAAAATAAGAGACATATTCCCTCAGGAGCTCGCCGTGAAGTTCGAGTGCGGACTCGCGCTCGCCGCAGGTTCCCGCGAACCAGTGGTCATGGAATACTCGATAAATCTGGAAGGCAGCGAGCTGTTTTTCGAGTGCCGGATGGTTTCTTGTGACGATGACAAGGTCCTCAGTATTGTTCGCAACATCACCGAACGCAAGCAGGCAGAAGATCGGCTCAGATCCTTTTTTGACCTTCCCCTCGCCGGCATGGCAATCACGTCTTCTGAAACAATATTCATCGAAGTTAACCAGACGCTGTGTGATATGTTCGGTTACTCGCACGATGAGCTGACGGGAAAGAGCTGGACTGAGGTTACTCATCCCGATGACATCGCCGAAAACGTGCGTTTATTGGACCAAACGCTTCTCGGCGAAACCGAAGGCTATTCAATGGAGAAACGGTTTATTCATCGTGATGGCCATATCATTTACACGGACATATCCGCTCAATGTTTGAGACATTCCGACCGCACCGTCGCCTATTTGGTTCTAATCGTTCAGGACATCACCGAAAGAAAGTTGGCGGAAGAGGCAAAGCAGAGGTCAGAGCAGCTATATGAATCGCTAGTTCATTCGATCGATAGCATCGTGTGGGAATGTGACTACCCTAACTTGCAATTCACGTTTGTAAGCAAACAGGCCGAACGCATCCTGGGACATAATGTTGAGACCCTGACAAGTGGACCGCATTTCTGGTCGCCTTATCTTTACCCGGAAGATCGAGAACATGTTCTCAATTCCTGCAGGAAGGCTGCCCAGGAGCGAGGTGATCACGAATTCGACTTCAGGATGTTTGCTGCCGATGGACACTTAGTCTGGCTGACCTGTATCGCAACCGCAGAAACGCTCGATGACGGGCATCTGGTGTTGCGAGGCCTCATGGTGGACATCACTGAACGCAAGCAGGAGGAGTCGCTTAAAGTTGGTCAGAGCCAGATCCTGGAAATGATCGCCGCGGCTGCTCCGCTTCCGGATATCTTGCGCGGGCTTGTCTTGCTGATAGAGGCGCAGGCTCCAGGGATGTTGTGTTCGATCCTGCTGCTGGACCTGGACGGTATACATATACGGCAGGGCGCAAGCCCAAGTCTGCCTGACGGATTCAGCGCTGCTGTCGATGGACAAGAGATCGGTCCGCGTGCTGGATCATGCGGGACGGCAATGTTTCGCGGCGAAAAGGTGGTGGTTAGGGACACAAACACCGACCCGTTGTGGGAGGATTACCGACCGCTTGCAACCGAATACGGATTGCGGGCCTGTTGGTCAACACCCATTCGATCGCCTCAGGGAAAAGTGCTGGGAACGTTCGCAATGTACTATCGGGAGCCTCGGCTACCCAGCCCGCGCGAAGAATACTTGCTGGACATAGCAACGCACATCGCCGGCATAGCCATTGAACGACAGCAGGCACGCGAGACTCTGCGAGAAAGCGAGGAACGCTTCAGGCAGCTCAATGAAAACATCGGCGCGGTGTTCTTCATGGGAGAAGGGTTCAAGGATGGGTTGCTTGATCGACTGGTGTATGTCAGTCCAGCTTATGAAACGATCTGGGGCCGGTCGCGTGACGAGCTATACCAAAATCCTCGGTCCTGGTTTCAAAGCGTCCATCCCGCAGATCAAAATCAACTAAAAGCTCAGATCGGCAAAATATCGAAAGCAGAATTCGACGAGGAGTATCGAATCATACGTCCGGATAACGCTGTTCGTTGGGTACACCACCGGGTGTTTCCCATCTACAACCAGCAGGGTGAAATTTATCGTATTGCCGGTATCGTAGAAGACATCAGTGAACGAAAGCGATCCGAAGAAAAACTGCAGGCCGTTCTCAGAGAAGTCGAACAGCTAAAGGAACAGCTGCGCGTCGAAAACGTCTATCTGCAGGAAGAGATAATGGTCGCCCATAACTTCGGTGAGATTATCGGGCGGAGCGAGCCACTGCAGAAGACCCTTCGGCAAGCCCAGCAGGTTGCGCCTCTGGATACTACGGTTCTTTTGCTCGGCGAAACAGGCACCGGGAAAGAGCTCCTGGCGCACGCAATTCATAGTCTAAATCCGCGAAAGCACCGTCCACTGGTGAAGGTCAATTGCGCTACGCTGCCCGCCCAGTTGATTGAAAGCGAATTGTTCGGGCACGAACGCGGCGCGTTCACGGGCGCGCTGGCCAGGCGAGTAGGACGGTTTGAAATTGCAAACGGCGGAACGATTTTTTTGGATGAAATTGGTGAGTTGCCACTCGATCTGCAGACGAAGCTGCTGAGGGTTTTACAGGAAGGTGAGTTCGAACGACTAGGCAGCAGCACCACCATTAAGGTTGATGTAAGGGTAATTGCCGCTACAAATCGGGATCTCGAAGAAGCCATTCGTAAGGGTACATTTCGATCAGATTTGTTCTACCGGCTTAATATTTTCCCGATTAAGGTTCCTCCTCTGCGGGAACGACGAGAAGACATACCGATGCTGGTAAGCCACTTCCTGACGCAACTCGGAATGAAGCTCGGGAAAAGTATCGACTCCATCCCGCAAGAGACGATGGAGGCTTTGCAGAACTATCATTGGCCAGGAAACATCCGCGAACTGCGAAATGTCATAGAACGCGCTTCGATCGTCTCGCAGGGGAATCAGCTGAGGCTGCTGGACCGTCTCGAATATCAGCCGCCAATTGAGACTCCATCACCTGTTCCGGTAGCTGTGGTACCGCAGACACCGGAGACGCTGGACGGGAGTCAGCGTCAGTTGATAGTTCGAACACTGGAGAAGACCTACTGGAGAGTGGAAGGTCCGGTTGGCGCAGCCGCGCTCCTTGGGGTTCACCCAAACACCTTGCGATCAAGAATGAAAAAACTTGGGATTGCGAAACCTAAGTTTAAGGAACAGGTGTAGCAGCCGTACGACGCGATAACGACGTAACAACAAGTAGTCGCGCGTTCATTCGTTTTGCAGCGCTTCCTAAGTCTTTGCCGCAGCAAAGTATAATATCGACCCGAACGAATAGATTCGTAACTGCGTCAGACTCCGCTATCGCGGAGGCGTGTTCACACGACACCAGTAATGCTCAATCTGGTTTGCGAGCTCCCGATAACTCCCAAAATCCATCGGCTTCTGAACATATGAGTTGGCACCGAGCTGATAGGCTTCGTGTATGTCCTGCGCGTCGCCCGAATTCGTAAGCATTATCACAGGAATCGTTTTGAAATCCTCGTGCGATTTCAGTCGCCGTAAGACTTCAAGGCCACCGACCTTCGGTAAATCCAGATCCAACAAAATAACGCTCGGAACAGGTTGGCCCTCTTCCCATTGTTGCATGAAGTCCAACACATCTTCACCATTTCGCGCGATCTGAAGTGGCTTGTACAGCTCACAGCGATCAAAAGCCCGCAACGCTATGTCGAGATCAATCGTATTGTCCTCAACCAAAAGAATCGAACCTACTGCTACACTGATTGTCTGCATTTATCCTCCTGCTGTTTCGGTTGGAGGGGGTGTATGAATGAAACAAAGTGACGGCATGACTCTGCCTTTCTGCCCAACCACGGCGGAGTTCTCGTCGTATTTTGATCTTATTTGACGCAACGGTGATTGCTAACTGCAGATCTTCCTCGTCCCCTGGAAGGCATTGGGTGGCCGTCGACCAACATTTGGACTGGGCGTACGGCAATAAGGTTGTCCGTTCTCGTGACGGCATAAGCCAATCATGAATTGCCGACCTCGGAGATCCGAGATCCAGGCTAACGCAGACGGCATTGGTAATGAAGCGTCCGGCAATTCTATCCCAGTGCCAACTGCGTCGATTACACTACTGCAACCGTAACCAGCAATCGGTTCGGTTCATTAGCCTAATGTCGCCCCCAGTTCATCTTTGGGGGCAGCAGTTCAGCATCGAGCATCGTGGCACCTTAGACGAGTCACACCGCAGAAGAATCGTCCTTAAGGCTTGGGTAACTAGCGAGCAGTTTTTTTTAATATGGCAACAAAGGCAATTGTCGCGCCAATACGAATTCCCCAGTTCTTGGTGTTTGTCAAAGAGAGGGCAGCGGCTGCACCCACCTCTCAACGCGAAATATCGTAATATCCACGATATTAACCAAGAATCTATAGCACATCCAACCAACCCCGGGATTTACACGCTTTCGATCAACAATGCCAGTGCCTCGCCCCGAGTTGTTGCCAGTGTGTTTCAAGTCTCTAGCAAGCGGCTTACCGAAGTCAATGACGCCGCAAGATCCAATTCACAGTAGTCGTTTAAGGCTGGGCCCTACTTTGAGTGTCCTGAAACACTACGACATTTGGCGGTTTCCATAATCTACCGTAGAAGAGAAATCGTGATAGAGTTCACAAATTCCCTTTCGTCAAGGCCCCGAAACATTGGGTTAATTCGAGTAAGATCCCTCCGTTCCCGATGGTGCATTGATTGCCTGAAAACATTGACCAATCACGTCATACGTCTCTTGATTTTAGCCCTTGGTTCGATCGAGAGCGTGTTACTGATGTTGGATGTTCGGGTTATCTCGTGTGCCGAAGGTAACACTCGCTTCCGCGAGGGTGCCTCGTAAGTAGATTGGACGCAAGACTGTGCAGGAACTTAAGCCTCCAGATCGCAAACGCATTCTCTGTGTCGATGGTTATGAGGATAACCGAGTCTTGCTTGCCTACTTGTTGAGGGAGCGTGGTTACTGTTGTGTTGCTGTATCCAGCGTAACCGAGGCCCTTGCGGCCGCGCATTCAGAAGCTTTCGATCTATATATCCTTGACAACTGGTACAGTGACGGTACGGGAATCGAGCTGTCCAGACGGATCAGACGATTCGATAAATCTGGGCCGATCATCTTCTTCTCCGCCTGGCCGCTGGAAACGGCCCGCCAGGATGCGATCCGGGCAGGTGCGTCGGCTTACTTACTCAAACCGGCTCTGGATGAGGTTCTTCTTTTCATAAGAATTCTCCTCAGAAATCAGACGGTTTCCAAAGATTCAAGGTCAATGCCTGAAGTGACTCCCCCCGCAACATCTCACTCCGCTAATCCGATCCAATCGCCGGGCGGAACTCAGAACTTGTAGTCTTACAATCAATAGCCTTTCCACGAGATGACGCAGATTCTGTTAGTAGGAGGGTGTCGCGTTGTTAAGGGTGCCAAAATCTGTCAAACGTTCAGCAGGCGCAAAACTCTCCCTACAAAGAGACCTTTTGGGCTGCTCAAGAAACAATCCGGTTTGGAGCGGTGCTTGCCTACGCAGAGCACGACTCCTGGGAGTCCATTGGCTCGATCATTCGGCTGCATTCAGATAAAGCGCTAGAAAGAAGAGAACTGTTGGAGCGAAGGCTTTCCTTCCTTTTTGGAATACCTACCGGCGGCCGAGACGCAGTTGCCGAGTTTTGTTTTGTACCTTGCGAAAGCTCCATAGCCGGGTCAGGTTAGATTTATCTGCCGGTCCAGTCGGGCTTATGTAGACTGATTCCCAATCCCAAGGCACGGCAAGTCGGACATTTAGATCAGCTCCACAGTGGCGGGTACTACGTGTCTTACCATTCGGTCAACAAAAACAGCCGTCTGAATGTCAATGGCGGCAGCGGTATTCAGTCCTCGAATATCATATTCTTCGGTGGACCCATTCTGACCATCAACGACGAATGCCCTGAAGTCGAGGCAATGGCAATTCGCGAAGGCAAAATCATTGCACTCGGAGATCAAAGGAGTGTGCTCCAATATCACACCGCTCGAACCCGTCTGGTTGATTTGGAGGGATGTGCGCTGATGCCCGGGTTTGTTGACCCGCACGTCCACGTTGCCTGGTCTGCATTCTCAAACTACCGTTGGGTTAATGTAGCACCGCCAGTGGTAGGAAATCGCGAAGAATTAAAAAAGGTCTTGCGAGCGGCGGCCTCGAGGAAGCGTGAGTCCGAATGGGTAATCGCGTGCGGTTACGATTCCTCGGCTCATTCACAACAAACGCCGTTGAACGCATTGGAGTTGGATGCAATCTCGAACCGGCATCCAATCTTCGTGTTGGATCAATCGTGGGATGTAGCATATGTGAATCACAAAGCGCTTGAGATCGCCGGACGCAATGAGAACCGTGCTGGCGCCACTTCGCCAAGCTTCGTAAGGGATGCAAGTGGAAATCTGACCGGTGAGATAAGAGGGGCGACCGCATTTGCGTCGCTGGCTAGAAGTTTTCCGGTCGTCACCGTTGAGCAGAAACTTCGCGACTGTAAAGGAATGCTTGTGAGCTGGGCGCAACAGGGATGTACCACGATATATGATGCTGCGGTTGGATCGCTCTGGGGTCAGGAAGAGATTAGATTGTTTTTAGAGATGGCGAGCGATCCTGACACACCGGTACGCATTCGCGCGGCTGTAATTCCGACCGACGGCTTGCCCTATACAGCTGGGCTTAAGTCAATGCAGGGGAATGATCGTCTGTACTTCGCCGGAATCAAATTCTGGTCCGATGGAATAGCGCCCGGCGTTGTAGGCGCTTTTGATCAGCCCTTCATGTCAAGTATTGAAAACTACCGGTTGCACTATAAAGACCCTGAGCTTCTTGACCTGATGCAATCGTGGCATGATGCAGGTTGGCAGTTGCTCGTACACGCCAGCAGCCCCAACGCGATCGACCAGTCACTGAGAGTTTACGAGTCTCTTTTCGCCAGAACCGCCCGGCCCAACCACCGGCACAGGATTGAGCACTGTACAATGATCGATGAATCACAGTTACAGCTGGCGAAACGTATGGGCATCTGTATCAGCCATCTAATCGGACACGTTTACTGGGGAAACTTTGTGAAAGAGTGTTTTCCGGCCAAAAACCCGATCGTTCCGCTTGCGTCAGATTTCGAGGCTGGAATTTGCGTTTCAGTGCATAGCGATTCGCCGGCAACTCCGGTTGAGCCGCTCCGTTATTTGCAAACCGCAGTGACCCGTAACATCCGCGAGACTGAGGACGTTTTGACGCCAGCAGAATGTATTTCTATTCAGCAGGCACTAAAGACAGTGACAATCTATCCCGCGTATCAGTGCTTTCTTGAAGATAAAGTTGGCAGCCTTGAAGTTGGCAAGCTCGCGGATCTAGTCGTGCTTGATCGCAACCCTTGCAAGGTGGACCCGGAACAAATTGCCGAGATTAAGGTACTCGAGACTTACCTCGAGGGTTCGCCGCTGTCTTCCACCGGTCTTCACTTGTAATTCAAAGGAAACTTTACTTATTCTTAACGCTCCTGTGCTTGCATCTCCTCAACTCCTGGTAAAAGGTGAGGCAGTAACATGAGCTTGAGATCGGTATATCGTGTCCTGACTTTCAGTAGTGTGGCCGTGATTTGTTGGATGCTATTTGAGCAGCCTGGATCGGCGCATGCGATCCTTTTGGAGGCTACGCCCGCCGCTAATTCAAGGGTCGCCGGACCCGAGATTGCGATACGACTGCGATTCAACTCCCGTATTGACGCTCAACGTTCTCGACTCACTTTGGTCCTTCCGGACGGAAGCAATCGCAAGCTCGAGCTTCTTCCCCAACCATCACCAGACGTTCTCAACTCTCAGGTTACCGGTTTGGCCGACGGTAATTACCGCCTGCAATGGCAGGTTCTGGCTACTGATGGACATATAACCCGCGGCGAGTTTTCATTCGAAGTACGTAAGAATTGACCATGGCGCAGCTGCTCGATGCCTTCGGATATCTTTCAGTCCTGCTTCGTGGATTATCCCTCGCATTTCAATCTCTGGTGATCGGGGGCATAGTCTTCCAGCTTCTCGTGATTCAGCGTCTTTCGTTTGGGTCAGAGTTAGAGCGGTGTCGATCCTCCTGTCGGAAGGGCGTTGCGTGGTCGGCTATCGCGCTCGGCGTCGCTCAATTGATAGCTATAGGTGTGAATTCCAGCGTCCTCGCAGCAACAACCGATATGACTGTGAGCGAGATCGCAGGCGCCGATTTCTTCATGGCAGGAACGGGCCTAGCGGTATCTGCGTCGATTGTATCAGTCTTGAGCTGGACCGGTCCGAATCGTGCGTCCTCGCTACTGCCGGTACTCTGTCTTTTCATACTTGTGGCGTCGGTAAGTATGAGTCACGCCGCCGCGCGTCTCGATCATCGGCTGGGCCTCGCGTCTCTCACAGCGTTGCACCAGCTTGCGACGGCAATCTGGATAGGAGGCCTACCCTATCTCCTCATAAGCCTGCGCCGCGTGGAGAGTGAGCCAATCGCTCGCTCCCTGTGCCGGCGGTTTTCGAGGCTGGCTCTCACAAGCGTCGTAGCACTCGGATTTGCAGGCTTGCTACTTTCTATATTTTATATCGATACGATTCAGGCGATTTACGGTACAGCCTATGGCGTGATGGTCATGTCGAAGGTAGTTCTGTTCGGATTGCTCTTGCCGCTCGGAGGATTGAACTTTTTTATAGTCCGACAAGCGCAATCAAATCAACGGTGGCTATCATCAAGACTACGGCGATTTGCCGAAGCGGAGATTGGGATTGGGTTCACGGTAGTTCTGGCTGCGGCATCATTGACATCGCAACCTCCGGCCGTCGATATGTCCTATGCGCGTGTGACCGGCGCGGAGATTGTCGAGCGTTTTACACCTACGTGGCCACGGTTAAGCAGCCCGGACTCTGATCAGCTTTCTGAACCTGCGTTACAAACTCGGCTGCGGGCTCGGCAGCAGGCTGAGGCGGCAGGATTGCCGGTACCGCCATCCTATTTACCTGGCTCGGCACCAATTCATCCGAACACACCCGCAGATCTGGCGTGGTCTGAATACAATCATCACTGGGCAGGACTGATTGTCGGGCTAATGGGGTTGCTGGCGCTGATCGCGCGCAGCGGGCGCCTGTCATGGAGTCGCAATTGGCCGCTGCTGTTTTGGGCGCTCGCAGTGTTTCTATTCCTTCGTGCCGACCCCGAAAGCTGGCCGCTCGGGTTTAATGGATTCTGGGAGAGTTTTACGGATTCGGAGGTGCTCCAGCATAGAGTCTTCATCTGTTTGATAATCGCGTTCGGATTGTCCGAATGGCGAGTTCAAACCGGCAAGCCATCTCTCAAATACAGCTCATACGTGTTTCCGCTTGTGTGTGCCATGGGCGGAGCGTTATTGCTTACGCATTCACATGCTCTGGGCAATGTTAAGGAAGAGTTGTTAGCTGAGCTGAGTCATGTGCCGCTTGCAGTGTTGGGCGTGATGGCGGGCTGGTCAAGATGGCTCGAGATACGGCTACCAGAGGAAGATCGGCGCATCCCTTCGATGATTTGGCCGGCGTGTTTTGTCGTGATCGGTGCAGTACTTTTGAATTATCGGGAAAGCTGATGACGCTACCCCTGGTGACTTAAGTTGTTAGATTGAGGCTGCCGCACCGTGAGCTTTCCGTCTAAGGAGTAACTCGATGGAAGGGGGCAGGAAGTTTTGGCCTCGCTAGGGCTCGACGAACCAGTTGAGTCACGATTGCATGAACTCATTACAAGTTTGAGCGCGGGCGGCTCAGCGCAGGATATAGAACCTGAGTTGACATCCCTCGCCAAGCTAATCGATGAATACAACCGCAAAGACCAACTGCTTGAAAACTTACTCGACCACGTCACAACAACAGCCGGGCAGCAACAAATACGCGATGCGCTCAAACCTCTGGAACGAAAACGAGTCGAGCCGGAAGGCTTACACTCGAACGCGCGGGATCCGCTGCAACGCGCGATTCAATCGCTCCTCAAAGCAAAAAAACAAATCTACGAACTACGTAATGGAGCTGAATACTCGCTTGAACTGTGTGGTTACTGTAAAGGCTTCGCGCATAGAAACCTCCTTATGTGTCCAGCCTGCGCAGGCCAGCGGTTCGTAGTCGTACATCAACCGGCAATCGTGTGTCCGCGATGCAAAGGAAACGGTGAGGCGGACGCAGACGACCGAGCTGCATTCGACAGAGAATTGTGCATGGTCTCGAGGCAAGGGTTGGGCGTTTACTCGCCGGGTTAGAATATCAACACAATCCTAGGCCACTATTTGTTTACCTATTTCTGCCGACTACGTGACGAGCCCTCTTGTCGATTTCTCCTACCATCTTTTAATTTGGGTTCGTACGTTCAGCCCTTGCTTTGCATCATTTACCGTCACAGAAGCGAACCACCATATTTAGAGGATTCCATATTTTCTCGTGGAACTCGATCTCGGCGCGGTTGTCTTTCCAGAATTTGGTACGTAAGATTCCTTTAGCCTTTGCTCATAGGCTACATCAGGCAAAACACTGATCAATATTTGGCGCGGCGATTGCCCACTGCGCACTGAGGTGAGGCCCTTGCCGCGTCGAGAAGGAGACATCCAGCGAGACCTGGAGCATACGATGAATAAACTTGTGGGATTCGGACGCTGCATTGGGTTCATTGCTTCGAGCGGTATCGATAACTCTCAAAGTATTTCTAAAAACTCTCCGAAGAACTTCCTTCTGTGGAAGCTTGTGCTAGCGCTTATCTTCCTTACATTGGCGACAGCTTGCAGCGGGAAAGCGGTGAGTAACGAGCAAACCAACTCTGAGCCGTCAAAATCAGTTCAACCGACTGCGTCGGCAACCCCTGATCCATCGGAGAACCCGGTGCCCCTCGCAGATGTCGGCACGAGTGAACTCCAAAAACTCAACAAGCCCGCAACAGGGGATCTGGCCGAAATCACAGAACGCCGATTCGTGCGCGCACTGGTCGCTTATAACCGAACCACATACTTTATCGACGGGAAGGAACAAAAAGGAATTGCTTACGATTCCCTGGTTGAACTCGAGAAGTGGCTCCACACCGAGTCAACGGACCGCAATCGAGGTTTAAAAGTTGCGATAATCCCGACAGCTCGGGATCGCTTGCTTCCCGCTTTGGCCGAGGGTTTGGGTGACATCGCCATCGGCAATCTGACCGTAACTCAGGAAAGGGAAAAAATCGTCGACTTTACAGACCCCGTAATGGATAACGCACAGGAGTTGGTGGTTACCGGACCTTCCGCGCCATCGCTTTCAACCCTGGACGATCTCTCCGGACAGGAAGTTTACGTCCGACAGTCAAGCAGTTATCGGAGAAGCCTCGATAAGTTGAATGAGACCCTTCACAGTGCGTCAAAAGCGCCGGTGAAGATAAAGCTTGTCGATGAGGCGCTCGAAGATGATGACATCCTTCAGATGGTCGATGCCGGTGTATTTGGAATCGCTGTAGTTGACAAGCACACTATAGATTTTTGGAGCCAGGTTTACGATCGCGTTAAGGCTCGTGAAGATCTTGTACTACGCAGCGGTGGGCGCATCGCGTGGGCGGTGCGAAAGAACTGTCCCGATCTGAAGGCAATTCTTAATCAGTTTATTAGCACTCATCGAACGGGAACCACCTTTGGCAACATAATGTTTAAGAGGTATCTGGGCAGCGCCGAACGGCTCAAGAATCCGCGCGACCAGGAACAGATGGACCGCTTCCGCGTTCTGGTAACGCTCTTCCGCAAGTATAGCGATGAGTATAGCCTCCCCTGGCTCCTCGTTGCTGCGCAGGGTTACCAGGAATCGCAACTGGATCAGCAAAAGCGAAGCCCGGCCGGGGCGGTCGGGGTCATGCAAATAAAACCAGAAGTCGCTGCCGACGTCGGTATTAATGATATCAGTCAAGCTGAGACCAATATTCATGCGGGCATCAAGTATCTTCGCTTTATCCTCGACCGCTATTTCAAAGATGCGCCTATGGATAGAGTGAACAAAGGTCTTTTTGCTTTCGCATCATACAACGCAGGACCGGCGCGGGTAGCTGGATTAAGGAAGAAGGCAGAGGAACTCGGTCTGAACCCGAATGTGTGGTTCAACAATGTCGAGATCGTAGCCGCTCGTGAAATCGGGCGTGAGACCGTCGATTACGTGAGCAATATCTTTAAGTACTACACGACGTATCTCGCGATTTCTGAACAGAATCAACAACGCGAAAAGGCGGCAAAGAAAAAGGCCGGTTCGTGATGCAGCGTAGATTGTCGAGTCTGCACATGATGGTTCGCCGATTGCAAGAACGGTTCGCGCGAATTTGTTTTCTACGACTTTCAATAGACTAGGCAGCGGGACTAAGTCGCACCGCCAAGAATGCTCAGGGAGGTCTGCGAGCTACTAGACTCTCTCACCCGGGAGTTTCCACTCCTCCTCAGCCTCGAAGACCTCCACTGGGCAGATTTTTCTTCCTTAGGGTAGATTTCGGCACTCGCCAGAAGGCATAGAACCAGCTCAATTAATAACCCTGCTCTCCCACCAACCGGTTAGCACTATAGTGTCCAATTATCAGGTGAGACACCTCAAGCTTGAATGTAGAGTCGCCGAATACACGCGAAACTCCTGCCAGCATTGCTTTCATTGCCAGGCACTAGCACGGAATTTGCTGCGAGAGAGCGCGTGCATTACCTCGCATCTTGGTAGTGCCAACGAGTCTGGCTGAGAAGTGACAGATGGCCTCGCTCAGGTCGAATGTCGGAACTCTGATGTGGAGGAAGGACGGTGTAAGAAGACTCACGACTGGTAGAGTAAAAAAGTCAGATCAAATAGGAAAACGGAGCTCGACAATACTAAGAGAGTATAGTCGAGTATCCCATCGGAAGTCGCACTAATCAGTTACGCTCAGCGCAGGCATTTCTTGCCTCCCACCTTTGCGATATAGCGGCACTGTGATGCTGTCGACCATCGTAGGTTCTAAGCACGATTCACTTGTGTCCCGATCACGTTCAGAGTCGTGTATGCGAATCCTTTTTGCGAACCATTGAGAACAGAAAAAATGAAATATCATCGAGTTTTGATGACGCTGGTCATCCTGGTGGCTGTATGTTTCTCGCCTAGATCGCTATTCTGCCAGTCAGTGGAAAGGAATAGTGGAGTTCCGCTCGTGCAGTCTCCGAGCGAGCGCACGGCAACAGATCCTCCAGCGCAAACAATCCGCACTGAAAACAACTTCACCCTGGCGTATTTCGAAACAGACAAAAGCTCGATCACCCCGGCTGTAACAATGCTGCTAGCATCAATCCCGGATACATGCTCCGCAGACGTCCCGATTGATATTCGGACGAGCGAAATCATTCGAACTCGACCATTCGCGTCGAAAACGTATCCTCAAAGGCACCGTGTTCCCTTCTGGCTGGGCGATGCTATTAAACCTGACCCCGAACTAAAACGGGGCATTCAATGGACGGATACTCTTCTGCAATCGCTCACGTTTACTACCGTCATGAATGCGTTCCGACTCGCAACCGAGCCCAGCACGCGCAAAGATTTGCATGGCCCCTTCTGGAAAGACTACTTCAACTCTGTGAAGAGCGTTCGCGGCTGGAGAGATGGTGATGAATTCCTGGTTAACTATATCGGGCATCCGCTTGAAGGAGCGGTGAGCGGCAATATATTAATCCAGAATGACATGTCTGCCAATCAGCTCTCATTCGGACGTAGCAGGCAATATTGGATGAGCCGCTTGAAAGCGTTCGGGTGGGCAGCGGCGATAAGCACGCAATTTGAGCTTGGACCTTTTGGCGAAGCATCGATCGGAAACGTTGGACTTACGCCGAGCGAAAAGTCTCGCCATCCGGCTGCTTACGTAGATCTGGTGGTGACGCCTGTGTTGGGAATCGGTTGGCTAATCGGCGAAGACATGCTAGATAGATTTCTAATAAAAAAGATTGAGGCTCGAACAACAAATCGATTTGTCAGGCTGATGTTCAGGAGCTGGCTGACCCCCGGCAAAAGCTTTGCCAACATGATGCGGGGACAATGGTGGTGGCATCGCGACGATCGCCCACTTAAAGAAGGCGGCCGCAGCCCTCAGATATGAAAAAACAGATGATCAAACCAATTCCGTTCGGTGAGAGACCGGGTCCAGAACCCTACAACGCTTCGGAGTTGGTTACCATCGAGGACTCAAGATTTCTTTTCTGCGATAACAATATTGGAAATGCACTGTTCGAGCTTCGATTAACTTCGGACGCTCGTATGGCCTGCCCACTCATCCGCCATCAGATCGAAGGAATCGACGGCTCGCTTGACGATCTCGAGGGCCTTGCAATTTGTGAAAGTGGTAATCAGCAGTTCATATTTGCCCTGCCCTCGCAGAGCTTAAAGAAGCGAAAAAAATGGCAACATCGCAAGCGGAGCAAACGGGGAAAGGTGTTTCCACCGAGAAACGGGTTCTTGCGGATAGCTGCGGATAATAGCAACCGCTTTGTAGCCGAGATTATTCCCGACTTTCGCGGGTGGTTGATTGAGAACGCACCGGAACTTGGCAAGGCGTCGAGATACCTCCCCGATGATGGCGGACTTAACCTGGAGGCATTGGGCTGGGATCCAATCGATCAAACTCTTCAGCTGGGTCTGCGCACCCCGGTTCTCAAACGTAAGCCAGTAATACTGCGCGTGCGGCTTAAGCAGATAGATGGTCCGTGGGATGTAAGTAATTTTGAGTTGCGGCCGGCCGTCGCACTTCAAATCGACTGCAATGGCGAACAGGGCATACGATCGATAGAGTACGACTCGTCGCGTAATGCTTCGCTCGTTGTCGTTGGAAATTCCACCAGCTCATCCAAGGCGCCCTTTAGACTCTACGTGTGGGACGGAAATGATCGCGGCGAGGTCACGCGGATCTCCAACATTAAGTTCCACAAGAAAATGAGGGTCGAAGGCATTACCCGCGGAACGATCTGCGGCAGGGGCGCATTGGTCTTCGTAGATGACCGCGGCGGATATCAGATTCTCTGGGATGATCCGTTCATAACTTGATTCCAACCATAATTTCATTTCTCCGGTACCCAACACCGCATCTTTGCTTTAAGATTGGAATCTGAAACGAGCATTTCGGCTCCAAATGAGCGACAATTCGTCCTTCGGGGGCCGGGATGAGCAGACCGACAGGATAAGGGTGACTAATTCGTGCGGAGGACATATGAGACATCGAGTTAGAAACAAGATTTGTTTGTCCGTTGTCGCCATCATCATATTGGGTCAGTTCAGCTGCTCTTCTAATCCACCGGCTTCGTCCAATTCATCGAATCCGGCTGGCAAGCAAAGTTCTGAAACGGCGCGTGACAATGCCAACTCACCTCCAAATGCGAACACTTCCGAACAAGGCGCGCCATCATCGCCCGCCGGCGGAAGTACGCCTCCGGCAGCTGACGCATCTTCGCCGCCTGGCCCGCCTTCCGGTACTGACGTACCCGCGGCGGCCGGTTCGTCCACGGCACCTGTACAGTCTGGGGTTCCGCAACCCGCCGGGACACCTGAGCCACCTCCCCCGCCACCGCCGAGAACCTTCACGTTGGCGTCAGGGAGATCGATTCCGGTTTTTAGTACGTCGACACTATCCACAAAATCGAACAAGACCGGAGAAACATTCAACTGTACGCTCGGTACAGCAATAGTTGACGGCGACTGGGTCATTGCCAAAAAGGGCGCGACAGTCGGAGGAGTAATCGTTAACTCCGATCCGGGGGGTCGAGTCAAAGGCGTGGCTTCGATGACCGTAAAGCTGAACCGTTTGACATTGACCGACGGCCGCACGGTCTCGATCTCGACGAGCGCTTACGTAGCGAAGGCGAGGACGACAAAGAAAAAGGACGCCAAGAAGATTGGTATTGGTGCCGGTGCGGGTGCGGTTATTGGGGCGATTGCCGGCGGTGGAAAAGGCGCAGCGATTGGAGCTGGTGTAGGTGGTGGCGCCGGAACCGCAGTGGTGCTCTCGACCCGTGGCGACCCGGCGGTGATCCCGGCTGAATCGAGGCTCAGCTTTCGACTGGCATCGCCGGTGAAGATAACTGAGCGTTGAACTAACTTTCAACTAACGTTCAACGTTCAAAGTTCCGCGATCATCGTTCTGTAATCTGCATAAGAGAAGCAGTCAGGTTTAGGTGTATTTCAACAGTACGAATCCGCAGATTAGGCAGATTGACGTCAGAACGAGGAACGCTCAATGTTGAATATAAAACCCTGCAGGGGGTTTTCCACGAAATTCCGAGGTTTCCGCACCAGCTTCGTGATTATTGGTTTATTTTCAATGGATTCTCGGTCGTGTTTTTTCAATTAAAGGTTAACAAGGCAACGAGTTACCACACTTATCCCTCCTGGAGTTCTTTGGCGTGAGTATTGCGGTTAGTTACCGCGGGTAGTTGCTCACAGCAATCGCGATTCTAAGTCGCTAAATAATAGGAATGCAGTTCCGCCAATGGTCT
>Ga0126384_10000112_pt1 | contig 35844 bp, 34 predicted proteins | sample PanSoiMetPlot_36_FD_92543 | JGI IMG/M metagenome (GOLD analysis project Ga0126384, IMG submission 92543) | Tropical forest soil microbial communities from Panama - MetaG Plot_36 | ecosystem: Environmental > Terrestrial > Soil > Tropical forest > Bulk soil | place: Panama | collected 2016-02-17 | reverse complement strand
CCTGGGTTCGCACGAAGCGCGCCACCGCCAGGAGCTCCGGCGAGCGCGCCGAGCCGCTGAGAAGGGCCCTTCGGACCCCCCAACATGGAACGGCAAGCAAAAAAATGGCGATCGGAACCCAGACCAAGCGCGAGCGAGAATCTCTCGCCCATTTCCACAGAATTGCGCCCGCGTAGCCCGCGAGAGCGGACTCGGCAACGGCGAGATGGGCGTTGTATTGATCCCAAAAGGATCTCGCCGTGAGGAATGTCGCCACCGTGAGCACAAAGGCGGATAAGAAGAAGCGCTCCACAGTTCGCACTCGGTAGCGCGCGCGCAGGGCCGCAAAAGTTAGCCCGACCGCAATCAGGGCGGTGTCGAGGATCAACCCCCGCGCTGCGAACATGCCGCGCAAGCGTGAGAGCACCGATGAGGCTCCATCCCTTGGGCGATGGAGGTGAAACCAAAACACTTCCCGAAAGAAGCTTTCGGAATCAAAGGCCGCCACTGGCGCGCAGCACGCCAGCCACGTCACCACGGCCGCGATGGCGAATGCGAGCAATTGGCGGAGTTTGATGGGCGGGGTCGCCAGTAACGCCGCGATCAGCCACACGCCTCCCGTGATTTTGATGGAACAGGCCACTCCGCAGAGCGCGCCACAGATCAGCATGCCCTTGCCACTCGGATGATTGGAGGCGTTCTTCAGCCACACCAGCGCGAATGCGATGCAGCAGAGGTTTAGCGAAGGTTCGAGGAATGGGCCTCGCTCCGCTAAAACCGCCTCGGGGTGGGCGGCGTAAAAGGCGGCGGCGACGATTGCCGCGGTCGGCCCCGCCCACCGCAACGCCACCCGCCCGATCAGCAGAATGTTGACAGCCCCCACGAGCGTGGCGAGCCAACGAGCCGCGGCGAGCCCTGTTGCAGGCTCCGAGGACCAGGCGGCGGGCAAGAGAAAATACAGCAGCCCGGGAGGGTGAACCATCACAAAGTCGCGGTAGGGCACTTGCCCCCGGGCCAAGAGTGCCGCTGAACCGAAGTACACCCCTTCGTCGTAGTCGACGGGGTAGCCGAATGCGCCAACGTCAATGAGAGGAAACGCCCGGAGAGCCCATCCCACCGCTGCAATGGCCAGCAGCGCCCATCCGGTTCGCGAGAGCATTCGCAGGGAATGCACGACGCCGCTTAGCATTTTTCCAGCCGCCGATCCTCAAGGGAAACGCCTCAGACGCGGTGCGTTGCGCGGTGCCTGCGCGAACGTTTTTGTCTCCGCGCCCGGAAGGGACAAGCACTTGAACTTCCGCTTCGCCCGACGGTGCGGAGCTTTACGTTACGCCTGGCTTTTCCTTGCACCTGAGCGTGGGGGGTGGTAGTCGCGCCGAGTGTGGCGTCCTCGGGGTTGGTTGGGGGGCGATCACGAGGCTCGCAAACGGACCGCTCAAGAAGGAGCAAAATGTGAGCAAACCAAATCGAATTTCGAGGCGAGGATTCATCAAGACGGCCGGAGTGGGCGCTGCCGGTTTGTTGCTTTCCAGTCAAGCACGCGCCGCTCAAGAGTCGGGCAAGCGCGCGGCCAAGAAGACGCTCAAGATACTTCAGTGGAACCACTTCGTTCCCGCTTACGACAAGTGGTTCAACGAGACCTACATCAAGGACTGGGGCGCCAAGAACGACACCGAAGTCGTCGTCGACAACATCGGCGTCACCGCCCTGCCGGCTCGAGCGGCAGCGGAAGCAGCCGCCGGTAAGGGCCACGACCTGTTCCTCTTCATGTCCCCTCCCGCGACCTATGAAACCTCGGTCGTGGACATGACCGACGTGTACCAGGAGTGCGAGAAGAAGTACGGCAAGCCGATTCAGCTCGCGGTCAAGAGCACCTTCAACCCGAAGACCAAGAAGTACTTCGCGTTTTCCGACAGCTTCGTTCCCGACCCGATCAACTACCGGATCGACCTTTGGGGCGAGATCGGAATGAAGCCCGAAAGCTGGGAAGAGATTCGCGCCGGAGGCAAGAAGATCAAGGAGAAAACCGGCAATCCGGTTGGCATCGGGCAGTCCAACGAGCTCGACACCGCGATGGCGATGCGCGCGATCCTTTACTCGTACGGCGGTTCCGTGCAGGACGAGAACAACCGCCTGGTGATCAACTCCAAGAACACACTCGAAGCGGTGAAGTTCGTGAAGGCGCTGTACCAGGAAACGATGACTCCGGAAGTGCTCGCTTGGGATCCTTCCTCGAACAACCGAGCGATGATCGCCGGCAAGACATCGCTGGTGCTCAATGCGATCTCCATCACTCGCGAGGCGGAATCGAAGAACCTGCCGATCGGAGACAAGATTGGCCTCGCCAAGGCCGCCAAGGGACCGGTTCGGCGCATGGGCCTCGAGCACGTGATGAACTGCTACTTCATCTGGAAATTCGCTGAAAACATCGATGGGGCAAAGAAGTTCCTGGTCGACTACATCGGAAACTTCCGCCAAGCCTTCATCGCGAGCGAGTTCTACAACTTCCCATGTTTCTGGAATCAGGTCCCCGATCTGACGAAGCTTCTGGAAGACGACGCCAAGGGGAAGCCGCCTCGCAAATACACGGTGCTCGCCGACTGCCTCGATTGGGCGACCAACGTCGGGTTCCCCGGTTACGCGACCGCGGCCATCGACGAGACCTTCCAAACCTGGGTTTTGAACACCATGTTCGCCCAAGCCAGCACTGGCGCGCTCAGCCCCGAAGACGCAGTGAAAGAGGCCGAGGCCAAGTGCAAGCGAATCTGGGCCAAGTGGCAGGAGCGGAAGCTGATCTAGCCGGCTTGACGGGGGGCAGGCGCTCAGCGTCCCTGCGGGGCTGCGTTCTTGGCCTTCAATTCTTGCGCGTTCACGGCTGCCGGTGAACCGGGGAACTCACGAATGACTTGCTCGCACGCCGACTCGGCCTCTGAGACGCGCTGGGCGGCGTAGAGAAGCTCGCAGAGTCGGTTCAGCAGCTTGGCACGTTCGGCGCGTGGAGGGTTTTCCTTCGCGAGCGTATTTCGAATGCGCGCGATTTCCTCGGCGGGCGCCGGTCGCGGCTGTTTGTCATATGCGCTGGGGGAAACGGCCGCGCGCGACGTGCCTTCACCCTGAACGACTCCGCCGACCACCCCGCTCACCACTTCCGAGCTTGCGTTTGCCGCGGCGCTACCCCCTTCGTTCTCTGAGGATGGCGACGAACCCGCGGATTTACGCAGGGCGGCGAGTCGACCCGCTCGAGCCTCGTCCTTTGCATCGGCCGCGAAGTCATCTCTTTCGCTCGGCGCGATGACCTTGGCCAGCGGCGCCGGCGCAGCTTTGCGCGCCGGCGGGCTGTTGGGCTTGGATGCCACCGCATCGGCCGATTCCCGACGCGGTTTCGGCTGAGCGTCCGAGTGCGCGGCAAAATTTCCCTTTGCGTCGCCAGCCGCCGGTGCGCGGAGGGATCGAACCGAATCTTCCTGCTTCTTTTCCGCGGGTTCGACCTGGGAAGGGGCTGGTGCAGCCATCGGGAGCTGTTTCACTTCGGAGCTTTCGACCTGTATCGTCCGAGCTCGGCTGGTCTCCTCCGCCACCTGCCGGGTCACTACGATGAGCAGGACCAGCGCCAAGACGCCGGTGCTTGGCAGCATCCATTTCCAGAAACTGGAGCGAGACTCTGGCCCGGCCTGAGCGCGTCGAGCCGCCTGCTGCGCATATGCTAGGAGCGAATCCAGCCCAGTGTTCGGCGCGGGCACGGTCGGGAGTTGACCCATGGTGCGCCGAACGCTGCGAATATCCTCGAGTGCACGCGTGCAGTCGGCGCAGCTCGTCAGATGAGCTTCGAAGGATTTCGCCTCCGAGGGCGCAAGCTCGCCATAGGCGTATTCCAGGAGCCGATCCTGGTCGTGAGCTGCCGGGCTCATCCGGTTACGGTCCTTTCATCCTCGGCCAAATCCCCATCGACCCCGAGCTGCTTCAGACATCGCCGCAGCCCCTCGAGGGCGTAGCGCATCCGGCTCTTCGCGGTGTTCTCCGAGATCCCCGCAACCTCGGCAATCTCCCGAAACGGAATCCCGCTGTATTCGCGAAGGATGAACACCTCGCGCTGTTCCTCGGGCAGGGACAACAGCGCTTCCTCCAGGAGCGATCGAACTCTTGAGTTGTGCGCGGCGCGCTCTGGGGCCGGGCTCGGGTCGACGAGGAGCTCCACGGGAGCTGGCGTGTCCGTGGCCCCCCCTAAGATCTGGCGTGGCGCATCCAGCGACTCGGTTTGCCGGAGCTTCTCTCTTCGAGCGCGGTCCACGCAAAGGTTCCTCGCGAGCGTGTACAGCCAAGTTGTGAAGCGCGCTCGGGGCTCGTAATCCTGCGCGCACCGGACCACCTTGAGCCACATTTCCTGCAACAAGTCCTCGGCTCTTGCGCGGTCCCCAGTGAAGCGGAGGATGTAGTTGAAGACCGGCGTCCTGTGGCGGCGCACCAGGACCTCGAAGGCCATCGCATCGCCCCTCCTGAAGGCGAGCATCAGGTGCTCGTCTGGTTTTTCCGGCTTCAACGACCTCCCGCTTTCTGGAAGGCGGGTTATTTGTCACCAGTGCTTCAACGCACGGGCAGCTTCTAGGATCTAAATCCCAGAGAGCCGGAAAAAGCGAGTCGGAGGCGAGCGGCGGCCGAAGCCTCCTCGGGGGCGGACCTACACCTTGAGCCGGCGGACCTCGGCGCCGATCTGCCCAGTCAGGATCAACGCCCACATCCTCCAATCAGCGGCCAACGACCAGAGCGGATATCGGAAGGTGGCGGGCCGATTCTTTTCGACGGCGAAGTGGCCGATCCAGGCAAATCCATACCCACACAGAAGCGCTGCCGCCGCGGACGGCCAACTCCGCCAGATCACTGCAAGCACCAGCAACAGCAGCGCCCCGGTGGTTCCGATGAAGTGCAGCGCCTTGGTCCCGGGATGGCGATGCTCACCCAGATAGTAGGGCCAAAACTCCCGGAACGATTCGATGCGTTTGTCGCTCATAAGAAAACAAAAAGGCGCGGGGCCATTCCGCTGGTCCCGCGCCGAAAGTGTCCGTCGAGTTCTTACTGCTTCACTTCGACTTTGATCAACTTGGGCTTGGCCTCTTCCCGCTTGGGAAGGGTCACGGTCAGCACGCCATGGGCGTACTGAGCCTCAGGCTTGCCCCCGTCGATCGTTTCCGGCAGCACGAACGTACGGCTGTAAGAGCCATAGAACCGCTCGTTGCGAAGCAGCTTTCCGGCGACCTTTTCGACCTTGCGCTCGGCGCGGATCGTCAGCGTGTCGCCCTCGAGTTGGACCTCAATGTCCTCGAGAGAAAGGCCCGGCAGGTCCATCTTCACCTGGATCGCGTTCTCGGTTTCAATCACGTCGGTGGGTGCGAGGCCGGCACCGGTGTTGAAATCCGAAAAGTCGCGGAACAGGCTTCCAAAGTCGGGCTGCCACGGCGTTACATCCGAAGCTCGAATCCCGAACGGCTTCCACAGTGTCAACATATTTCATTCCTCCTCATGTTTTCGCGCAGATGTTTTGGGCGATGCCCTTTTGAAACATCTGAGTGACCTTAGGAAAACCATGAACCGCGATGTGTCAAGGCAACGAAAATACCTCCCCAAACTGAGCACTTGGAGCACGCTCCGAAGTTGGAGCTAGGCAGCGGCGATCCGATAACCGCTCTGGAGGTTGTGAGACGCGGGCAGACCGTGTAAGGGGTTCGCCACCACAGGGAGGGAACCACCATGGATTTTCGCCGCTGGCGAGTATTCGCCGCGCTCACCGCTACGCTTGCAGCTTGGTCCGCCTGGGCGGCCGCCTCGAATTACGCCGGCCACCGCGTCGTCCGGGTGACGGCCTCGAATCAGGTGGAGCTCGATGAAGTCCTCGGCCTCACCGACGACGTTTGGAGCTGCTTCGGACCGGGCATCGGCACGTTCGACATTCAGGTTTCGCCCGAGCAGCTGGCGCGGCTGGAGCAATCAGGAATTCCGCACCAGGTGCTGATCCAGGATGTGCAGCAGCTGCTCGACTTGGACGAGCTTTCCCGAGCCTCGCAAACCGGGGAGAGCTGGTACGCGAGCTACAAGACCTACGAAGAGATCAGCGACCACTTGAATGCACTGGCGCAGACCTATCCCGATCTGGCCACGCTCTCCGCCCTCGGGCAATCGCTCGAGGGGCGCGACTTGCCGATGATTCGAATCACCGGTCCGGACACGCCAGAAAATCCTGCCGACCTACGCCCCGCGTTTCTGATCAACGGGACTCAACACGCCCGCGAATGGATTTCGCCGATGACCACGATGTACCTCGTCGAGCAGCTCCTCAGCCAATACGCCGTCGACCCACGGGTTCAAGTGTTGGTGGATGCCATCGACTTCCACGTCATCCCGATCGCCAATCCCGATGGCTTTGCCTACACCTGGACTCCCGGCCAGCGCCTATGGCGCAAGAGCAAGCGCGTCAACGAGGGAAGCAGTTGCTTGGGCGTGGACCTCAACCGCAACTGGGGATACGCGTGGGGTGGGGAAGGCTCTAGCTCAGATCCGTGTTCGGACGTGTACCATGGAGCCACTGCTTTCTCGGAACCTGAAGTCGCGGCAATCCGTGACGCGGTCTTTGCCGTTTCGGATCGTCTCCGCGCGTACTGGGACCTGCACAGCTTCGGCGAGCAGATACTCTCTCCGTGGCAATACACTTATGAAGCGCCGCCCGATCTCGCCACCTTGCTCGACTTTGGAGCCACCATCCAGAGCGGGATCTTCGGCGTGCACGGCCAGAATTTCCAGAACGGGCAAGGCTCGGTAATCCTCTACATTGCCGCCGGAGCAGCGCACGACTGGGTCTACGGAACCCTGGGGTCCCTCGCCTGGGGAATCGAATTGCGCGATCGCGGGCAGTACGGATTCGTCCTGCCGCCGGAACAGATCATCCCCAGCGGAGAGGAGATGTTCGAGGCGCTCCTAGAGCTGGACGAACGCCTCGTTCAATGAGCTAGCGACGGGGGTTGGGGGGAGGAGGAGGGGTCGCCGGAGGGTTGACCGTATCGGTGGACGATCCGGTCCCGGTGTTGCTTGGAGGCGCGTCCGGGCTGTTGGGAGGCAGCGTAGTGCGTCCACTCGGTGCTCCACCGGGGGTCCCCATGTCGCCGGAGCCTCCGGTACCCGAGGGGCTGGTGTTGGTGCCAGAGCTGCTGCCCTTGCCGGTGGTGTCCTTGTCCCCGGTTCCGGTCGGCGTGTTGGAGTTGTTGCTCGGGTTGCCGCTCGGATCCGCCGGGCTACCTGTCGAGGTGCCGCTGGGACTGGTCGGCGTCCCCGTGGTGGCGCTTGATCCCGAGCCTCCCGTGCCAGTTGTGGTGTCGGTGCTGCCCGAGGACGATGTGCCGGTCGGTGAGCTACCCGTGGATGATGACCCCGTACCCACCCCCGAGCTTCCCGCGCCCGAGGTTTGCGCTGCAGCGGCGAGTGGAAAGCTTCCCGCCGCGGCGAGGCATCCCACCATCACCATTCTTTTCAGCCATCGTGTCGTCATGGACGTCTCCTTGGTGTTGTCGGCTTTTCCATGACACGTATCGATAAGGCCCGGGCCGCGAAAGAAAACCCCCGCCTAGATGCGCGCGGCCGAGGGTCGAGGAAGAGCTAAACGGCCTGCTAGCTGGGTCGCGCCCCAAGCCGTGCGCTTGCGAACCAGGACGACGGAGTCGGCCAGATTCGAACATTCCTCGCGTTCAGACGGCCGTAGCCACAGCAGCCAGCCAAACCGCTAAGGGAACGAGGACATTGTCCATCGCTTTGGGGGAGAGCGCCTCGGCAAGCGCGGCGACCAGGCCCAAAAGCAGCGCTCGGCCAATGCTGGGAGGCTCACCGAAGTAGGCGCCCGCGAAGACCGCCCCGGCGCTCGCACCGACCCAAACCGCCACGGAGCCCTCCAGGCTCTTGCGCTTGCCGCCGGGAATTCGGAAGAAATGGCGCCCGAATCGACGCCCCACCGCCCCGCCGATCCCATCGCCCAGGCACAGTGCCCAGAGCGAAGCCGCGGCGGGAAAGGGTCGATGGTGCAATCCAGCGGCGGTGAGCAGCGCGAACGCCACCGTGTACCCGATGAGACCCGCCCATCCTTCGTCGCGGTCCGAGACACTGTCTTGAAAGGAGGCGGCCGCCTGGAGTCTTCGAGCGAGTCGGGGTGCGAGGGCAATCAACAGGGCCGCGCACCCGGCGATCCAAACCGGGACGAGCCATTGATTCCAGAACGGCCATCCCAAAACCCAGAAGCCGGCGCCGATGTGCAGCAGGTCTCGGATGTATGTCCTGGGGACTCCCCAACGGCGTAGCTGGACGCATCCTGTGATTCCGACTCCGAGCATGAGGACCCATCCGGCCGCCTGCAGTCCGTCTGCCACTTCGGACGTCGTCAGGGAGGCTCAACGACGACGAGCTGACCGCCTGCCGAGTCGGCGACGAAAGCCGTGCCCCGGCGGTCGACCACCACCACGCGCCCTCCGGTCGCGGTCGGGGCGCTCGCGATTTGGGTCAGGCCGCCGTCATCGGCGACGCGCAGGACCTGGAGCGCGGCGGTTTTGCCGCTGGCCAGGTAGAGCAACTGACGCGACGGAAGGTAATCGGGATTGTCGACGCCATCGCCTGTGGCCGCTTCCGACACCAGCTTGCCGCCCGAGCGCAACGCCAAGGTGGCCGCATGGTCGGTGCAGGCCACGAACAATAGCTGCTTGTCCAAGTCGATCGAAAGCCCTCGCGGGCCCGCCTTTCCACAGTTCAGCGGATAGCTGGCGCTCACCTTGTGGGTGCGAACGTCGATCGCAAGCGCCACGTCCTTGTCTCTCAAATTGGTGAAGAAGATTCCGCGTCGCGGATCGACGGCGTAGCCCTCCGGCTCTCCCTCGAGGGGCACCTTCCCCTTCGCCGCGAGGTGGCCGCCTCGCGCCTCGACGATGCGAAGCGAGTTGTCGCGCGGCGCGGTGACCCACACTTCCTGGGTGGTGGCGACGTAGGCCACTCCATCCGGGGTCGAGTCCAGCTTGACGCACGAGCCGAGCTTCAGCGTCTTTTTCTCCACCGGGCAGATCGAGCTATCGGCCCGGTTTCCGACGTAGGCAAACGCTTCCCCGAGGGTCACCGAAGTTGGCCCAGACGTTCGGTTGTCCTTGGTGACGGTGAGAAAACCCTCGACGGTGTGGATCTTTCGGGTCGCGGCGTCGATGACCACGGTGGTTCCGGTGTTGCTCGCCGGCACCCAAACCTGATCCGCCTGCGGATCATACGCCAGGTAGTCCATGCCGATCCGGGCGGGCCCGGGTAGCTTCAGTTGGGTGGTGGGCAGCACCTTGCCCGTCGCCGAAGCCGCGGCTGGGCCGGCGGAGGAAGACCCCGTCCCGGCATCAGACGCCGCCCAAAGCGAGAAAGCGAGAATCAGGACGAGGCGCATCGGCGTGTCTCCTTGAAGGCCTCGCCCTCTTAGCTCAATGCCCGAAGCTGGGGCCGGGTTTTTTGGCGCTGAGTTTATATTGTCGGGTCGGTGTCAACCGAGCCGCTGACGGTGTGGATGTCGATTTCCTTGCTGCCTTTGCCGAACACTCGCTCGGTGGTTCCGAGGGGGTGCTCTGCCTTGTTGAGGCGACCGGAGACGGTTTTAAGCCGAACCTTCACGTCGGGACTTTTGGGAAGCTTGATCTGCACGTCGCCAGAAACGGTATGGATTTTCGTGTCCTCGATGGACGCCGCGGTCAGCTTGATGTCTCCGGAAACCGAATGCAGCTCGAGCTCGTTTCCCGTCCCCGCAACCTCGATCGGCCCGCTCACCGACTTTAGCGATTCGGATCCCTTGATTCCCCGGACGTTGATGCTCGCCGCCACCGATTTGAGCCGAAGCGCCGACTTCTCGGGGGCCTTGACGATGATCTCCACCGGATCGCGGCTCGATCCGCAATTCGAGGGGTGCTGGTTGCAGGCGCCACAGCAGGCGCGCACCTTCACCTCGTCCCCGCTGGACTCCGCCTCGACGGTCCACGGCGAGCTTTCACTTCCCAGCACCTTTGCTTCCACCAGCACTTGGTCGCCGCTGGTGCTCTCCACGGAGATGGACCCGGAAATGTTGGAGACCGAAACTTTGGGGCTTGTACTTGTCTTGAAGGTCCAGGTTTTCGGGGCGGGCGCAGCGGCGAAGATCAGCAGGGAAAGCGGAACCAGCATGGCATCCTCCGACTCTCAGTGGATGCCGTGAGGTACGTCGGGCGTTTCACTCGATTGCTCCAAATCCCGCCTAGACGGTCTCTCCGCCGCTCGGGTTCTGGATGAGCCCAAGCAGCTCGCTGAGCCGGCTGTCGGATTTGCGCAGGCGCCGGGCGAGCTGCCGGCAAATGTTTTGGAGAAGCAGGATGTAGCCGCTCAGGTCCTGACCATAGAGGGAGTAGAGATCCCGGTTGGTCATCGAGTAGAGCAGTGCCGGCTCTACCACTCTCACCGTCGCCGACCTCGGCTGAATCTCAATCAGGCTCATTTCCCCGAAGAATTCGCCCGGACCGAGCCGGACAATCGGCACCACCGCGCCGCCGGTGCAAGCCCGCAGCACTTCCACCTCGCCACTTCGGATCACGTACATCGCACGGCCGCTCTCGCCCTCCGAGCAGATGGTTGCACCCACCTCGTACTCGCGCGGAACGAGCATCGCTTCGATCCGCCGCAACGAGTCGTCGCTGAGCGCTCCAAAGAGCGCGATCGATCGCAAGAAATCGATCAGAGCTGGGTCGCCTGGCGAAGGCATCGGGTAATTAGCCAATCATGCCTGGCCTCGAAGGGCCAGCCTCAGCGGTTGCCGCTGCCGCCAGGGAGGTCGCGCCCGGTCGCATGCGTCAGCCGAACCGCCGCGATTCGAAGGTCGATCTCGGCGTCCACCACGCTAAATCGGGAATTTGTAAGATCCGTCTCCGCATCGGTGAGCTCGACATTGGAAGCGCGGCCGTTCTGAAACAATTCTCTTCGCACGCGATACGCTTCCTCGGCGGAAAGCAAGCTGCGCCTACTCCACTGCGCCGCTGCGCGAGCGTCTTGCAGCGCCTGCCAGTTCTGCGCGACCTCGGTGCGAATCGAGTCCTCGGCGCCCCGGCGTCGAGCTTGAGCCTCCTCGGCGCGAGCCTCGAACCCGCGGCGCGCAGCAATGGCGTCCGGGATGCCGTTGATCTCCCAACTGGCCTGCAGCCCGACGACCCAGGTGGTGATGAAGCCGTCCCTCAAGGGATAAATGGTGGTATTCGGATTCCCGTAGAGCACCGAGGCGATGCCATCCAATTTGGGAAAGATTCCGGCGGTGGCGACTTTGCCCTGGTCCTTTAGGCCATCCGAGCTGCGCTCGAATGCTCGCGGCTCGAGCCGCGCCTCGATGGCCTCCCGTTGCAGGCTGGCCAGATCCTCGCCCCAACGATCGGTGAAATCCGCCGCGAATAGATTCTCTCTGACGCGGTAACCCTCGGCGGTCGCCTCGTGCATCGCGATCCGAAGCTGTTGCTCAGCAAATGCCGTGAGATCCCGGGCTCTTTGCAAGAGCAGCTCCGACCGGGACTCTTGCGACTCACTGGAGAGTACGTCCGCCCTCGAGGCTGTTCCCGCTTCAAACGCGTTGTTGACATCCTGGAGATGGTCCTTCGATTGCCGAAGCGCTTGTTCAGCGACCACGGACTGTAGCTGGGCCCGCACCCAATTGTAGAAGAGCACCCGCGCTTCGGAGGCGGCGCTGACCACCGCAGCCTGCCGATTCAACTCGACCGAAGCCTTGTTGTTTTGCGCGCTGGAAAGTGCCTGGCGGGTGCGCAGCAGGTAATCGGATAGCGGAATGTCGAGCGAGGCCTGCAGTGCATATCGATGGGTCGGCGATGGCGGAAGCGTAATCGGCTCGTTTGCCAACGGGGTGCCGGGTGCCAAGGGTCCTTGAGGCGCGCCGGGTGCAACGACGAGGTTGCCGAAATCGCTGCTTTGGATCTGCGAGGCTTTGCCGACCATTCCCGAGGCGGTGAGTTTTGGAAGAAAAGCGACTCGCGCCTGGTCCACCGCGGCCGACGCCGCGAGCACCTCTTGCGTCCTGGCCTTGAGATCCGGGCTCTCGCGAAGCACCGTTTCCGCCACCCGATCCGGGGTCAAGCCGTTCGAGTCAACTGGCACTCTTTGCAGCAACTGCCGCAGGCCAGGCGGGGCGTCGACTGAACCGGTTGAGCCAGTTTGCGCGTACGCGAACTTGCCCAGCCCGAGAAGCGCGAGGAAAAGTAGCGCGCCTCCGGCTGATCCAGACAGAAAACCACTTGGTGACTCGGTTCTGGGGATTGTCACGGCACACTCCGGGCTACTTCGCGGTTGGCGAGCAAAGGAAGGTGGGTGGTGGAGGATTAGGTCAGCGGGAAAGGGCGACTTCGACGCGTTGGCCGAGCTTGAGCGGGGTGTGTTCGCCCAGCGCAACCTTCACCAGAAGCACCCGGGTGTCGGCGGGCTTGCCTGGATCCTGCGGCTTGAGCTTGCGAGGACCCACCGAATCCGGAATTTCCTCGACCCGACCCTTCCAGGACTTCGAAAATCCTTCCGCCGTAACTTCCGCCTCACCGCCGAGCTTCAGGTTGGCGATGTCGTACTCATCCACTTCGGCTTCGACCCGGACCTGAGAAAGGTCGGCGAGGGTGAACAGTTTCGCTCCTACCTCGACGCTCTCTCCGGGCTCCACTTCGCGCAGCAGCACCACTCCGTCGATCGGGGCGACGATTCTCGCCTTGTCGAGGACCGCCTCAATTCGATGGGCGGTGGCTACCGCATTCTGTAGGCGAGCCCGAGCGGCTTGACGATCGTGAACCGCTCGGTCCAGCTGATTGCGAGGCACCGAGTGCGACTCCCACAATCGCTGCACTCGGTCGGCTTCGGCATCGAAGAAGGTGACGTCAGCGCCCGATTCCGCGATCCGGGCCCTGGCTTCCGCGAGCTGCGATCGCTCTTCGTCGGCGCGGATTTCCGCCAGCACATCGCCCCGGTGGACGAGGTCTTTTTCTTTCACCATCAGCCGCGAAATCGTGCCGGCGAAATCGGTGCCCACCACGACTTGACCGCCGGGATAAGTGGCGACCCGGCCCTCGACCCGCAGCGCGCTTTCGCGAAGGGTCGCCGCTCGAACCGGGGTCGCCGCGGCCCCGGCGGTAAATCCGCCGCGCACTTGAAACACCGCGTAGGCAGTCAGCAGGACACCGACGACCACGATCGCAATCGTCTTCGCATTCAGCATTCGCATCATTGCAGCACCTCGGTTCAGTTCAGCAGTCGGCCGTCTTGAATGCGGACGACGCGGTCGGAAATGGTTCGAACTTTTGCGTCATGGGTGACGATCAGCAGCGCGCGGTTCTCTTGCTTCGCCAGTGCGCGGAACAGTTCCAGAATCTGCATTCCCATCTGGGAGTCCAAGTTTGCGGTGGGCTCGTCGGCCAAAAGCACCTTCGGATTTCCCGCGAGGGCTCGGGCGATTGCCACCCGCTGCTTCTGGCCGCCGGAAAGATCTCTCGGCAAGAACGAACGCCGATCGGAGAGTCCCACCTTCTCCAAAGCCTCTTCCGCCTGCGCTCGTGCCTGAGGTCCGTTGATCCGCTTGATGTTGAGGGCGTATTCCACGTTCTCCACCGCGGTGAGGGCGGGAAAGAGGTTGAATTGCTGGAACACGAAACCGATCGATCGCCGCCGCACCTCGGGGAGTTGTTGCGGGTGCTTGGGATTGATTCGTTCGCCGCCGATGACGAGCTCCCCTGAGCTTGGCGTCAAGATGCATCCCAGGATCGACAGCAGCGTGGTTTTTCCCGAGCCCGACGGACCCTCGAGCGAGATCGCTTCGCCCGGTTCCAAGGACAGCGAGACGCCATTGAGCACGTCCACCACCTCGCGCCCCTCCTTGAATGACTTACGGATGTCGGTTGCTTGAAGGATCGGCATAGGTCACCTGCTAGGTTCGAAACACGAGCGCGGGATCGATGGTCGCGACTTTGCGGAAGGAAATCAGCGCCGCCGCCAGGCACATGACGATCGTGCCGACGAACACTCCCGCCCAAAGCGCCGGAGGAATGATCAGCTTCAAGTCGGCTTTCGCAACCAATTGACCCACGAAGTACGAGGGGATCGCTCCGAAGACGAACCCCACCAGAGCGGAAATGGTCGCCTGCCGAGCGAGGATTCCGTAGATGTCCGAGTTGCCTCCGCCGATCGCCTTCACGGTGCCGAACTCTTTGAGGTGTTCCATTGTCGAGGTGTAGAGCGTCTGCGCGACCACCACCACGCCCACTAGGCAACCCAGGAACACGGTGATGAACATGTTCAGGCCTAGCCCGGTGCTGATAATCCAATAGTTGCGCGAACGGCTCGCCCACTCGCGCCGGGTGAAGACGTCGTTGAAGGGGAGGCGGCGCTTGATTTCCGCTCGGACCGCCTCCGCGTCCGTGCCAGGCGACAGCTTCACCAGGATGTAACTGGTCCGGTTGGCGAGGGTGCTGATCGTCCGCTGGGCGAGATCGAAGTCCATGAAGGAGATCGGCGTGGTGGTGAACGAACGAGCGTCCTTGCTGATGCCGATGATCTTGAGACGGTTGCCCGCGAACTCCCGGTAGTCTCCAACCTGGAACCGTCCAAAGCGCTTCGCCGCGGACGCGTCCAAGAACACGTACGCTCCGCGTCTCAGATCCGAGGCATCGCCTTCGAGGACCTTCCAAGGAAAATTCCAGCGCTCGAAGTTCTCCAGCGCATAGACGACGCTGCTCTCTTCGGCGCCGGTTGGGAGGGCGACGTTCATGAACTGGAGAATCAAGTTGTCCGCCATCTGGACTCCGGGCACGGAGCGAACGCGCTGCACGCGGGAATCCGGGAAGGTGTGCGCGAAGTCGACGTTCGGAGTATTCTTCGAAGTCACCCAAAGGTCGGCGGGAAGCCGCTCGATGGTGATCGTCGCGTTGTCCAACAGCCCGAGAAAGAGGCCGATCTGGACCAGCACCAGGGTGACTGCGAACGCCACCCCCGAAATGGTGATCACAAAGCGCAGCTTATCGTGCAAAAGGTTCTTTCGGGCGAGGTCGACCATCTAGTTCTCCTGTCGAAGGACGCCCCGATAGAGCGCGTCGAAAATCGCTGGGGCGGCGACATCGAGCGGACGCCAATCGACCCACTTGTCTCTGCCGCCGACCAAGTGCAGGGCGATCAGGCCGTGTAAACCGGCCCACAAAATCTGCCCAAGCAGCTCCGGATCCTTCCACTCGGGACGGAAGGCACCTTTGTCCATCGCGTCCCGCACCACCGAGACCAGAAATGCGTACGCGTCTTGTTGGACATTGCCCTTGTAACTGGTGTCGGCCTCAAAGTCCTCCGGACGAGGCGTCATGAACATCAGCCGGTAGTGGTTTGGGTACTTCTTCGCGAATTCCAAGTAGGCGACTCCATTTTGTCGAAGGCGTTCGATCGGATCCTCGATCTGCGCGACCTTCTGGAACGCCTGAGCGAGCGCCTGGAAGTCCAAGGTGCACAGCTCGCGCATCAGCGCTTCTTTGTCTTTGAAATGGACGTAGATGGCGGTCGGCGAATACTCGGCGCGCTCGGCGACCTTGCGCATCGTGACTGCGTCGAAGCCTTCTTCGATGAAGAGCTCGCGGGCCGCATCAAGGATGCTGTCCCGGGCCTGCTGCCGCTCTCTCGCTCTTCGTTCTTTCGTTCCCACAGCGGCTCCGACTTGTAACGTTGTTCCTATTAGGAACACCGTTCAGTTAACGACGTTCATTTACTGATTGTCGTTTTAGAAGTCAAGCATGTTCCGCGCGTAAGTTCGGAGAAGAGCCGAAACGTGTCACAAGCCGGAGTTGAGGACCGCGTGATTTTACTACTCGTGAATTAGTTGTGACGCCAAACGCGCCACAACTTGTCCTCCAAGGCATTGAAAAACGCGTCACAGGCACAAGGCGGTGTCACGAGCTTTATTCACTTTTAGTACGAATCGACGCGGCACAGCTGTAGGTGGCAATTTCCCCGCGATCGCCAAATGGGTTCCGTATTCGCGTGCTCCCATGCCCCATTGAAAAGGGGTCGTGCCCACGGGCACAACACCCATGCCGGAGGTTGAATGCTAGGTGTCGCCCGCTTATTCGGAGTCGAAAGCTGTCATCAGCTCCCGGAGGAGCGCCAAATGACAACCAACGATTTGCAAAGCGCGGCACGAGAGCTACAGCAGTTTCCGAGCAGGGTGCGGCGTTTGGTTGCTGGAGTCGAGGACAACGCCCTGCGCAAGAAGCCCTCGGAGGCGGATTTCTCGATCGCCGAAAATGTCTGCCACCTGCGCGACATCGAATGCGAGGGCTACAGCGTGCGGCTGCGTCGATTGCTCGAGGAGGAGCGGCCGTTTCTCCACGATATCGATGGGGATCGACTTGCGCGCGAGCGCGACTACAACTCGCAGCCGGTACCGAGCGCGTTGGAGCAGTTCGCCGCCGAACGGATGGGCAACGTCGCGCTGCTCTATGGACTCAAAGCCGAGCAACTCGGGCGCAGTGGAACTTTGGAGGGTGTCGGCAACATCACCGTCGAAGCCCTGTTGGGCATCATGCAACAGCACGATCGCGAACATCTGATGTTGATCGAGAACCTGCTTCGCGCGAGCTAAAGGCACCCTTCGAGCGCCGCTTCGACTTCCGCGAGCGTGGACCCCACCTCGACGATCTGATCGCGCGCGTCCTCCAGTCCCGGTGCTGCCTGCAGCACCGCCTCCGGATCCTTGAGCAGGTGTCCGGTGAGAACGCAGACCACGCGCTCCTGCGGTTTGATGATGCCCTCGGCCCGGAGCTTCTTGGCTCCCGCCAGACTGCACGCGGAGGCAGGTTCGCAACCGAGGCCCGCTCGGTCGACTTCGCGTTTGGCGAGCAGAATCTCGGCGTCGGTTACTTCGGTTACCACGCCGCGCGTGGAGAGAATCTCGGCCTTGGCCTTCTCGAAGCTCACCGGATTGCCGATTCGAATCGCGGTGGCGATGGTCTCCGCCTTCACCTTGGGCCGGGTCGCGAATCCGGCGCGGTAGCTCTGAAAGAAAGGGTTCGCGGTGGCGGCTTGGACCGCGGCGAGCCTCGGCAGCTTTGCAATCCATCCCGCTTCGAACGCCTCGCGCAGCGCTTTTCCCAGGGCGCTGGTGTTTCCGAGGTTGCCGGCCGGCAGAACGATCCAGTCGGGAGGATGCCAATCGAGATCCTGGAGAATTTCCCAAGCGATCGTCTTCTGCCCCTCGATGCGAAACGGATTCACCGAGTTGACCAGGTAGATCCCCAGATGCTCGCAGAGCTGCCGAACCAAGGACATGGCGACATCGAAGTCGCCATCGACTTTGAGGCAACGCGCGCCATAGGCGAGCGCCTGCGACATTTTCGACATCGAGATTTTTCCCGAGGGCACCAAGACGATCGCGCGCCGCTTGGCTTGAGCGGCATAGGCCGCGAGCGACGAGCTGGTGTTTCCGGTCGATGCGCAGGCGACTGCCTTCGTGCCGAGACGAACCGCCTGGCTGACGGCGACCGTCATTCCTCGGTCTTTGAAAGAGCCGGTCGGATTCTCGCCCTCATGCTTGAAATCAAGGTCATCAATCCCTGCCCATTGGGACAACGCGAGGCGACGGTAGAGGTGAGTGCCCCCTTCCGGGTGGCAGACAATTTGTCCTTCCTGGAGGTTGAGCACGCCTTCCCGAAAGCGCCACACTCCACTGCGCGACAACGGGTCGCGGCGGCCGAGGCGAGCGTCGAAAAGAGCCGGCGCGAGAGCCGAAAGCGCCTCTTTCGGGCGCTCGAGCGACAGCAAATTTCCGCAGTCGCACCCGTTTCGGATCTGGTCGACCCGGTAGCGCGCGTGGCATCCGATGCACTCGAGCCATTCGTCGCTCACAGCGCTCGAGCTCCTCGCCCGATCGGGCCGACGTGAAAGCTCGCGCGGATCTCGTGAAAGGCCTTTTGCATCGCCTTGGCACAGGAGTGGGCACTCGCCTGGTCCTCGGCAATCGCAAATACGGTGGGACCAGATCCGCTGATCGAGCATCCCAGCGCGCCGGCGGTGGCGGCGGCCTGTTTCACTTCTTGAAGTCTGGGAATCAGGGGCGCCCGTCGTGGCTCCGCGTACCCGTCGACGAGCGAGCGCTTGAGGAGCTCTGCATCGCCGGTGATGAACGCGGCGACGACACCGGCAGCATTGGCCATCTGCTGGATCCAGTCAGCTCGATCCAGCTGTGTCGGGAGAATGCGCCGAGCCTCCTGCGTCTGGATCCGGATCTCCGGCGTAACCAAGGCGACCCACCAGGGCTCCTGGACCGGCAATGCGACCACATCCAAATCCTCTGCGGATCGCACCAAAGTCAGGCCACCCAAAAGACAAGGAGCGATATTGTCCAGATGGCGCCCGGCCACGGCCGACTCCCCGGCGAGAGCGGCTCGCAGAAGCTGATCCGTCCGTGGATTGACACCCAGCGCGAGCGCGGTGGCCAGTGCGCCCCCGACGCTGCTCGCGGCGCTGCCTCCCATTCCACCCGACAGCGCCAGCCCCTTGTGAATGGTGACCGCCACCTCGCGGCGGTCGCCGGCTTCGCGCAAAAACGCCAGGGCGGCGATCGTCGCCGCGTTTTTTCCCGCCTCCCTGGGGATGAGCTCGGCGTCGCGACCGGTGACAGAGGCGATCCGCGAGCGCGAGGAGGTGAGTTCCACCGTCACCGTATCGCCGATGCCGTCGACCGCCAGCCCGAGTACATCGAATCCGGGCCCTACGTTTCCCACGCTCGCCGGCGCGAACACCGTCGCCACGTGCTTGTTCAATTCACTGGCCTCACGCGAGCAGCGAGCGTAGCGCCAAAGCCCGAACGGGCCAAAGGTCCTACGCGTGTCATATGCCAAGCTCGCTCACGCGACTCATGACAGCACTGGAAAGGAGCGGTTATGGGTCGAAAACTGTTGTGGCTTGTGATGCTCGCTGGCTGCGGAGGCTCGAAGGTTTCCCAGGACGAGTTTTTGGCCGCACTTCCCAAAAAGGAGCAGGTTCAGGTCGCCGTTCCAGACGCCTCAGCCCGCGAACAAAGTCCAGGTGTACGCTCGGATGCGCTGATCGGCCAGACGGCGGATTTCTACGTGGTGACTCGAGTGACCAGCGAGCACCTCAACGGCATTGTGGGCTCGGTGCTGGATACCTTGGGGAGAATCACCCAGAGACCCCCCGACATCCTCGAAGAAAACCGCGCGGTGTGGGGACCATTCACGCCGGTTCTTTCGCCGGTGAATTACCGATTGGTGATCCAACGGGTCTCGCCTGTCGAATACGCGCATCGCCTCGACGCTCGGCCCAAAACCTCGATCGACGAGGGAGCATTTGCGCCGGTGCTCGCGGGAGCGGCATCGCCTCCACGCCACTCCGGAAACTTCGTCATCGACCTCGATCGGCTCCATCTGCTGGATCCGATCGGCACCCCGCAGACCGGGGCGATTGGCTTTGCATTCGAGAACACCTCCGCCCGCGGGACAATTCGAATCCATCTCGAAAGCTTAACAGAACCGGGCAGTCAACCCCTCTCAGCCGACTACCTGTATGTTCAGCAGGTGAGTGGCTCTGGTGATTTTCTCTTCGTTGCCGACTCAGCCTTGTCCAACGCAGTCTCGCCGGATCTCCTGGGTGCCTTGGTTCGGTCGCGCTGGATGCCCACCGGCGCGGGGAGGGCAGATGCCCACGTGGCCGGCGAGCCGGAGCGGGACATCACCGAATGCTGGGACGAAAACTTCGCGAGGGTCTTCTTTTCGGCTCGCCCTGGACCTACCGAGGGAGACCCCACGCTGTGCGTCTTCCAGGAACCTCCCTCCCCAATCGAGTAATAGGGGCGTGGGATCTTTTGAAACACAGCGCCCTCGAAGAAGAGATCGAGCGATTGCACGCCGCGAGCTTTGCCTGGGCGATGGCCTGCTGTCGCTGGAGGCATTCCGACGCCGAGGAGGTGCTCCAGATGGCCTATTGCAAGGTGCTCGACGGTCGAGCACGCTACGGTGGACGCGCGATGGTCAAGACCTGGCTCTTCGGCGTGATTCGGAACACTGCGGCCGACCATCGCCGCCGCCGCTTCCTGGAGACCCTGCTGCTCCGCCGCTGGTTGGCGCGGCGAGAAGCGCCGCCGTTGCGAGTGCCGGCCGACGACTTGCTCGCCCAGGAGCAGCGGCGAGCCCGCATTCAAGAGGCCTTGAAGCGACTGGCGCGCCGCCAGCGGGAAGTCCTGGAACTGGTCTTCTACCAAGGGATGACGATCGAGGAGTCCGCCGAAGTGATCGGGGTAACCGTCGGGAGCGCGCGGGTTCACTACGATCGGGGGAAGCGGCGGATTCTCGAGGAGCTAAGTAAGGAGAACATCGATTGAACGAGCAGGATGAAGAAAAAAGGCTTCGCGGATTTCTGGAGGAAGCGCACCGCGCCGACCGGACGCCTCCATTCCGGCGAACTTGGGAAGGGGCGCGCCAGACCGAAAAGTATCGCCGTCCGCTCTGGCCCTTGGTCCCGGCGATTGCGGCGCTCGCGCTGCTGATCCTCTGGAACGTTCGTCCTAATGTAAGCCGGGGCCCGGCGCCTCAGTCAATGCCCGGCTTGGAATGGAACGCTCCGCTCGATTTTCTACTCCAGACGCCTGGATCGGAGTTGCTGAACACGGTGCCGAAATTCGACGCCGATCGGAGCTTGCCATGAGTGCTCGATCTTGGACCTTGACCTTCGCGCTGTTGCTGGTGGGCGGTGTTGGTCGCGCGCAGCAGCCGCAACCCACCAAGCCACCGAGTTCGCAATCGCCTGCGACTGATCCCATCGGCTCGAAGCTGTTTCCCCCCGAACTGATCATGGGCCACCAGGAAGAGCTGGGAATCGACGAGGCTCAGCGGACCTCGATCTTGAAGGAGATTGAAAAGGCACAGTCGCAAGTGCTTCAGCTGCAGTGGCAGATGCACGCGGCGACGGAGCAGTTGGCCAAGGCATTGGACGCGCCGAAGATCGACGAGTCGAAGACGCTGGCGCAGGCTGACAAGCTGATGACCTTGGAACGAGATCTGAAGCGAACCCACCTTGGGATGCTGATTCGGATTCGAAATCTGCTCACCGACTCGCAGCGAGCAAAACTGGCCGAGCTTCGTGCCAAGAGCCCGCCCTGAACAGGGTTTCGTCCAGCGGGTGCAGTTTGACGTGGTCCTGACTTGGGTCTGGGTCTCTCAGCCATCGGCCTCCATCATCAGCGGGCATGGGCCTGTGCCTTGGATCGGCGAGAAGCGGCGCGCTCGGAGTGGCTGGCGATCGCGACGATGTCGTTGAGCACGCCCGCGGCGGTCACGTCCGCGCCGGCGCCCGGACCGGTCACCACCAGCGGGCGTTTCGAATAGCGCTGGGTGTGGATCACCACCTCGTTGTCGGTGCCGTGCAGACGGGCCAACGGTGAGCTGGCTTCCACCGGCTGCATTCCCACATCGACGCCTTCGGCGGAAATCCTCGCCACGTAGCGCAGCACCTTGTGCTCGCTTTGCGCCTTTTGGTGCTGCTCTGAATATTCCGAGTCGAGGGCCTTGAGATTTTTGATGAACTGCTCGGCGTAGGAGCTTGACACACGCTTCGGAAACAGCGGCCTGACCTCGATGTCGGACATCTCGAGCCGATGTCCCAGCGTGCGCGCAAGGATCAGCGCCTTGCGCGCGACATCCATACCGGAGAGGTCCTCGCGCGGATCGGGCTCGGTGTAGCCCAGTGAGTACGCGGTGGCGACGGCCTTGGAGAACGAAACCCCTCGCTCAAGCTGAGTCATCAAATAGCCCAGGGTCCCCGAAAGGCACCCCTGAATGCTTTGCACCTCGTCGCCCGCCTCGTGAAGCTTATTCAAGGTGTCCAGCACGGGAAGGCCCGCGCCCACCGTGGCCTCGTAACGGACCGATAAGCCGCGCTGGCGCGCCAGCTCCATCATCCGATCAAAATCGGCCTGGGAAATCGCCAGCGGCTTCTTGTTGGCGGTCACCACATGAAATCCGTTCTCCAGCGCCTCCATCAGAAGAGGCGCAGTCTCCTCCGCGGTGAGATCGATCAGCACCGGTCGATGCATCGGCAGCGGCCAGACCTGCTGGCGCAGCACTTCGAGCGAGTGCTTGGGCGTCCACGCCCGCGCCGGTCGACGTTGCTTCCTTTGGGCGGCCTTCGTCCGGATCAGCTTTCGAAGTGCTTCCGGTCCGTAGCCTCGCTCGTCGAGTTGGATGCCCGACCGATCCAAGACCGCGACCGTCTTGATGTTCAATGCCAGCCGCTCGGTAAAGTACTTGGTCTGCTTCGACATCTGATCCGCCAGCGCGCGACCGATCTGCCCGAAGCCGAGCAGCACCAGGTTGCACTCGCGCCCTTCGCTCTCCCCGAGGGGGCGCAACCGGTCCAGTCGATATTCCTGATGGAGTGCTCGGACAGCGCTTGCCGCCTCATCCTCTTGGAGTGCGACGGTGATGTTCAGCTCGGACGAACCTTGGGCAATCGCCAACACGTTGATTCGATTTCTGCTCAGAGCTCCAAAGGTCCGGGCGGCGATTCCAGGCTGTCCGCGCATTCCCAAACCGACGACCGCCACAATCGCCAGCTTCCTCTGCACCCGAATCCCGTCGATGAGCCGCTGCGCGAGTTCCAACGAAAACGCATCCTCCAAGGCGGCCCTGGCGTGATCAGCTTGCCCGTCTGGAACGACCATACAGATGGAGGATTCGCTCGATGCCTGGCTGATCATCGACACCGAATGTCCCGACTGGGAGAGAGCAGCGAAGGTTCGGGCGGCGATGCCGGGCACTCCGAGCATGCCGTTGCCCTCCACCGAGAGCATGGCCTGGTCAACGAAGGCGGTGATCGCCTTCACCGGGTAGGAGCCAGCTTCGACGTCAGCGGCGATCCGGGTACCTGGGCCGTCGGAGCGGACGTTGCGGACGTAGAGGGGAATCCGCGGTTCGAGGAGCGGAATCAAGGTCCTGGGGTGGAGCCAGCTCCCCCCGTAGTAGCCCAGCTCTGAAGCTTCTCGGTAATGCAACTCCGGGATGATTCGGGCCTCCGGGACGAGCGTTGGGTCCGCGGTAGGCAATCCATCAAAGTCCTTGAACAGGGTGACGGAACCAGCCTTCAGGCTGCGGGCGAGAATGGCGGCGGAAAAATCCGAGCCGCCAGGACCCAGGGTGACCGTCTCGCCGTTGGGGCCGGCGGCGATCCCGCCTGGAACGATGACGGTGACCTTTTCTGCCAGCCGAGGCGCGATAACCGTCGAGGAACCTTGGGCGCACTTCGAAAAATTGGGCCAGAGATTGCCGTGTTCCCGATCGGCGAAGAGCGCCTCGGTGGGCTCGACGCACTCCGCGCGCACCCGGTGTTCTCGGGCCAGGGCGGCCAAAAACTCCGCGACCGCACGCTGCGCGCTTGCCCGCAGCGTTGAGACTGTCCGCTCGCTGAGCTCGCGCAGGGCTACCACCCCTTCGCACACCGCCAAGCTTCGCTTCACTTCCTCGTCGACGAGCGCGCCGAGTCGCGCCGCCTCGGACGAGGGGATGAGCTGCCGGATGCGCAGCCGCAAATGGCTGCCAAACTGGTGCGCCATCCTTTTGGCGTCGCGGACCTGCCCGTCGAGGGCCAGCTGGGCGGCGCCCAACAGCAGATCGGTGCTCGCCCGGCTGGCGGAGACCACCACCACGGCGGGAGCCGCCCGACCGATCTCGCTCGCCGCCCGAGCGAGGGCCAAAGGATCATCGAGTGCATTTCCCCCGAACTTGAGCACCCGCAGACCGCCACCGGCTGCTCGATTAGCCTTGACTGGAATTGGACCGCGAGACATGGAGTGATAGGTTTAAAAATCTTATGAGCGCTCGGGCAATTTCCAGTGGAAATATTTCATTCGGCTTGGTTTCGATTCCGGTGAAGCTCTATTCCACCACTCAGCCAGGCTCCGGCATCTCTTTCAATTTGCTTCATCGCAAGTGCAACTCGCGATTGAAGCAACAATACATTTGTCCCACGGACAATGAAATCGTCCCGCGCGAGGAGATGGTGAAGGGATACGAGTTCTCCAAGGACCAATACGTCATCTTCACCGACGAGGAGCTCAAGGCGATCGAAGAGCAGTCGACTAAGGCGATTGAGATCACCGAGTTCGTTCCGGCCGCAAAGGTAGACCCGATTTACTTCGAGGGCTCGTACTACTTGGGGCCGGACAAGGGCGGCGAGCGGGCCTATCGGCTCTTGTCGGAAGCGATGCGGCAGGCGGGGCAGGTGGCTGTCGCCCGGTATTCGGCGAGGGGCCGTCAATCGCTGGTGATGGTTCGACCCATGGGTAACGGTCTGGTGATGGAGCAGCTTCGATATGCCGACGAGCTGCGCCCTCAATCCGAGGTGCCCATCCCTGAGGCAGAGGTCAAGGATGCGGAGCTCAAGCTGGCGATGCAGTTCGTCGGCCAGCTAGCCACCGACGAGTTCCATCCCGAAAACTACCAGGACGAGCATCGCAATCGATTGCAGGACATCATCCGCCAAAAGGCCGAGGGCCAAGCGGTGACGGTGGCGGCTCCCGAGGCGCCCAAGGCGCAGATCATCGATCTGATGGATGCGCTCAAGGCCAGCCTCGCTCAGTCTGCAAAGCCCGCGGCCAAAGCCGAGTCGCCCGGGGGGGAAGCGCGAAAACCGCCGAAGCGGGCGCCGCGCGCCGCCGCCGAAGCGCAAAAGAAGGCAAAGACTTCCAAGGGTTAAGCGAAAACTCCTGTCAGTCAGCGATGGTATGGACGCCTTTCCGTGGGTTCTTCCTCTCAGGGGGATAAGAAGGCGCCCGACCCCGGGGCCAATCCCTACACCGCCAAGGAGATTTCCGCGATGCTCAACGTGCCCCTCCGGCGCGTGCGCACGCTGGTGGATCAGGGACTGCTGACACCGCAGCGCGGGAAGCACCGCGAATACCGATTCTCGTTCCAGGATCTGGTTTTCCTGCGTTCCGCGAAGGGCCTCACCGACGCCCGAGTCCCCGCACAGCGGATTCGCCGCGCGCTGCGCAACCTAAGCCAGCAACTCGACAGCGAGCGGCCGATCAGCGCGATCAGCTTTTCGGCCGGGGGCAGGCAGGTGGTGGTTCGGGACGGGAGTAAACAGTGGCACCCTGAAACGGGTCAGGGCGTCTTTGATTTTGTGCGGCCCGAATCGCAGCCAGCATCGCCGGTGAGAGCGAAAAAACTAGAGTGCGCGCCCAAGGCGATGGGCACGGTGTCCGAGCTCAAGCCGATCGCGCGGATCGGGGTCGGCGCAGCGCCGCAGGCGGAGGCGGATCGCTGGTACGAAGTCGGCTGTGAGACCGAAATCTCGGCCCGAAACCGCGCCATGGAAGCTTATCGGCAAGCCTTGAGCTTGGACCCGGACCACCCACACGCGAACATCAACCTCGGCCGGCTGATGCATGAGGCAGGTCAGCTGGAGGAAGCCGAGGCGCACTATCGACGAGCGCTCAGCACCCATCGCAAGGATGAAACCGCTGCATTCAACTTGGGAACGGTGCTCGAGGACCGGGGCAAGGTTTCGGAAGCGATCGCGGCCTACCAACGGGCGATCGCCGCGGATCCGCGCTTCCCCGATGCCCACTTCAACATCGCCCGGCTGTATGAGCAAATCGGCCGGCCTACCGATGCGCTCCGGCACCTCAAGTCTTACCGGGCCCTGGTGAGCACTCAGCGCTGAGCGGGGTAGGTCAGCTTTCCCCCTTCGAGGCGCGCGAACGGCGTCAGCCGATGCGCCGGGGCTTGCGAGGGTGCGGTGATGTGCAAGACCGAGATTTCCCGCGCCGCCAATGCGTCTGCCACCAGCGAGCGGTGACATCGCCAGGGAACCGCTTCCGCGCACATCATCGTCATCGGTTGCGGTAGCGCAAGCAACTCGGACAGCCCGGCCTCGAATTCGGAGCTCAGCATGTGATCCGCGTAGGCGCGAAAGCTCGCGTTGCGCCAACCCTGATTTGGAGACTCGCGACCCAATCCGCGGCGCCGCCCTCCGAGCGCAGGCAAGTGGATGTAGGCGATGCCGAGCCGAGGCAACAGCACCTCCAAGTTTTCGCGGTTGAACTGCGGGTAGCGGTTCGAACCCGGCAGTGCGCGGATGTCCGCGAGCTGGACGATGCCGAAGGAACGAAGAAGCTCAGCGAATTCTTCTTCGCTCCGAGTGGAATGGCCGATCGAATAAATGCGCGAGCCCACCATCCGGCTATAACCGCCATCTCGATGCGGCGTCCGCCTTTGAAGACCCGAACCGCGCGTCGTGAACGCCGCAGAGCGCCCCGGATCTCCGCTCGCATCGAGGTTCGATTCAAAGCAGGCTCGCAGGCGGCGGCGGCGCTGAGGGCCTATTCGCTCAATTTCTCGGTGGGCGGGCTTTGCCTAAAGACCGAGAAGACCTACCCGATCGGCGCCAAGCTGAAACTCTTCCTCAAAGTGGAAAGGTCGAACCTTGAAATCACCGGTGTCGTCGCCTGGGAGCGACGCGGTGCGATTGGAGTGCGATTCGTCAACCTGCGACCGGAGGATCGCCATCGCTTGGAGCGGCTGGTCTCCTCCGCCGCGGCGGACGTCAATGGGTAGTGAAGTCTAGCTCCGAGAAGCGGAACACCATCGAATCCGCCTCGGAGAAGCCATTCGACTCGTAGAAGTGTCGAGCCACGTCCGACCTGGCGGCGTGACTCACCACCTCGAGTCGGCGAACCGAAAGCACCTTGGCGCGGGCCACCGCCCGCTTGAGCAGCTCGCGACCGACTCCGCGTCCGCGCCAACGCTCAGTCACTACCAACTCATCGATGGTGGCGATGCGCCCTCGCATCCGAAGCTGCGGCCGATGCGACAGGCTAATCATTCCGATGGCGCGGTCCCGAGAGTCGGTGGCCACGAAAATTTCCATTTCGGGATGGCTGATCACCCAGTGGAGGGTGGCCGCGTCGGCGCCCTCCGCGTACCCCAGCTCTTGCAGCAGGCCCCTGATGGCTTCCGCATCTAACCGCCGCGCGGAGCGGATGCGAAACAGGTCTGTCCTGCGTTCGGTTTGTAATTCCAAGGTCGTCGCCGCACCGCTCTTACTGCACGCTAGTGGCATAGGCAAAGTGAACTTTCTCCTGGCGCTTCAGAGATGTTGCACTCGGTATGCCCGCTTGGCCGTTGGAAAGGCGGGGCTGCCGACAGAGGGGAACCTTCCAATACCGTCTCCTTCGGAGTCGGGAGAAATGGGGTCGAATGCAACCGTGGGGTGGCCGCCGACCCGGTGCGTTTGAGTGCCACTTCCAGGGCATCCCATTTCTTGCCGCGCATCGCTCCGCTGGTACCGTGCCCAGGTGCAGCTTCGCGGAAAAGTGCTCTGGCTGGTCCTGGCAGCCGCGTTTGGGCTGGCCCTCCGCTCCTTTTCCGATGCGCGGGGATTTCGCCACTACCTGCAGCTTCGGCGCGAGATGGCCCAGATGGCGGAACGCAAAGCGCAGCTGCTCGAGGAAAACCGGAGGATGGCGGAAGAGATTCGCGCCCTCAGAGAGGATCCGGAGGCGATCGAGCGAGCGGCCAGGGAAGAGCTGGGCCTGATCAAACCCGGTGAAATCGTCATCAACCTGGAATGACCAATGCGGCCGATCGACTCGAGCACTGCACCCAAGGCCCTGCGCGCCGCGGCTGAACATTTCCCCACGTTCGCGGCCTTGTTGATTTTGGCGCGCCTGATTCAGGGCGGCTTCAACGGAGTTCACTGGCTCGGCTGGTGGGAAGTAGCGATCATCGCCTCGCTGTTGCTCGGGATCGCAATTTCTGCGGTCCGCCGCTTCCAGCGCGCGGCAAGCGGCGCCAGGCTCCGCCTGAAAGACGATCTGCAGCTCGGAAGCTCGCTGATCGCCGCGGGCTACACGGTGGTTTCGATCGGGGGCCCGGTGCTGTTCCCGATCGTCTACCTCCTGATGGCCTTCGTGGTGGGCTTTCTGCCGCGAGCTGCGGGGCTGACGCTGGTCGGCATCGCGCTGGTTTTCGACCTGGTGACGGCGGGTGCACTGGCGGGCTCTAGGCTAGTGACGCTGGTTCCACATGCCACTTTTCTGATTTCGTTCGCGGCGCTCTACCATCTGGTGCTGACCGCGAGACTCGCAGCTGCCCGGCGGGCGGAGAGCCAGGCGGTCAAACGCCGAATTGCCGAAGTCGAGGAGCGGGCGCGCACCTTTCGTCTGATGAGCAGCGGCAGCGGCGGCGAAGGTCGGTCTGCCCACGAGGAGCACGAAAAGTGGCTCCTGGCATCGGTGAAGGAAATCGAGGGCGCCATGGGAGGCGCGTTGGAGATCGCCCAAATCGCTCTTCGCTCTCACACCTGCGCCGCGCTGTTGCTGGGACCGGACGATCGCTCGCTCAAGTTGTACGAGTGCCGCTCGGCGTCCGACTCGGTGAACCGTCAGCGGTTCGAAGCCGGAGAGGGGATTCTCGGCGGGGTGGTGCGTCGAAACGTTCCGGTGCGGATGAACAGCGCCAGCGGGTTGAAGGGCCTGAGGTACTACGAGGCGGGCGCGAAGACGATCGCCTCGCTTCTCGCGGTGCCGATGCTGGACGGCAACGGGATCTCTCGCGGGGTTGTCTTGGCCGACCGGCTGGTCGACGAGCCATTCACGGAAAACGACGAGAAGCTGCTGGCTGCGATTGCCTCCGAGGTCTGGCGCTCGATCGAGGTGGAGCGCGTGATGGGCTACATCCGCCGGTCGCGGGATGAAACCGACCGATTCTTCCGCGCCATCGAGGAGCTCAACCGAGCGGGGAGTCCCGAGCAGGTCTTCGTCGCAGTGATCGAAAGCGTTTCCCGCCTTGCAGAGTTGGATTTCTGCGCGCTGACCCTCGTCTCCGAGCAAGACGGCAAGCGCGTTCACCGGGTGGTGCGTGCCGCCGGCGCCGCGGGCCGCTACCGGGCGCTCGAGGGACGAATCTTTGCCGACAACCATGGGCTGGTGGCGAACGTGATTCGGTACGGCACCCCATTGCCGGGCCGAGAGCTGCAAGCGATGGATCAGAAGGTGATCTTCGACGAGCAGATCCAGGTGCGCGGGTTGGCCGCGGTAAAGATCTTTCCACTGAATGCGGCGACCCGCAGCCTCGGCACCCTGGTGGTGGGCTCGCGCAACAAATCCGCGATCGACGGGGAAGCGTTGAGGATGATCGAGGTCATCGCCATTCAGGCTGCACAGGCAGTTCTGCGGGCACAATTTTTTGAACAGATGGAGAAGATGGCGATCACCGACGGGCTGACGGGCGTACTGAACCACCGCACCTTTCAGACCAGGGCCGACGAGGCGATTGCCCAGGCCAAGCGCTACGGACGCCACTGCTCGATCGTCCTCGTCGACGTGGACCACTTCAAATCGGTCAACGACACCCATGGACATCCGGCCGGCGATCGGGTCCTCCAGGGCGTGGCGCGGATCCTGAAACAACAGGCGCGGGACACGGACGTCGTGGCGCGGTACGGCGGAGAGGAATTTGTGATCGTGATGCCGGAAACCGATGCCCGTGGAGCGAGGGTGATAGCGGAGCGGATCCGCGAATGCGTCGCCTCCACGCCCTTCTCAACGGAGGCGGGACCGCTCAAGGTGACGGTTTCGCTTGGGCTTGCGGCCCACCCCGCGGACGCAACCGAGAAGAAGCAACTCATCGATCTGGCGGACCAGGCGCTCTACCAGGCCAAGCGCCAGGGCCGAAACCGCAGCTTGATGGCGGCTCAGCTCCGCGCTACGTGGCGAGCACAGCGCACCGGTTAAAGGATTCATGAATCTCGCGGTGACCACCAGCGGCAAGTGTTCCGTCGAGCTTTCGCTGCGCGCCAAAGAAGCCGCGCGGAGGTGGAGCTTGCCATTCCTCGAGCGAGGGCGCAAAGCGCCGCTGGGCCCAATGCTCCATGGACGCGCGCTTTTGGTGTTCGGTGCCCAGGGCCTCGCCCTTTGGGACCGCCGCGGAGTCCTGCGCTTCACGCCGGGAATGGCTCGGCTTCGGGTGAAGCGCATCGATGCTGGAGTGCGAGATGACCTTCTGCTTCGAACCGCGGGCTTCGAGCCGAGCCAAACGGTCCTCGATTGCACCTTGGGGCTGGGGGCCGATGCCCTGGTGGCCGCGCGGGCCGTGGGTAGACGGGGGACGGTGGTGGGACTGGAAAGCAGCCTGGCGGTGTTCGCGCTGGTCCGCGAGGGGCTTGAGGGCTACGATCCCGGGCCCGAGTCGTGCCGCGTCGAGGTGCTGCACCAATGCGCCGAATCGTTTCTCAGCCTTCAAGCGGACCAAAGCTTCGACCACGTGCTCTTCGATCCGATGTTCCAGCGGCCGCAGCGCTCCTCGCCCTCCTTCGAGATGCTGCGTCGCTTCGCGGATTATTCGCCGCTCACGGTTTCGATGCTCCAACAGGCGGCGCGCGTGGCCAGGGTCAGCGTGGTGGTGAAGGGGGCTCGCCACTCGGGCGATCTCGGCAAGCTGGGGCTGTCGGCGCGGCCAGGATCGCCCTACGCCGCAGTGGCCTGGGCGCGCCTCGACGGAGAAGCGTTGGAGCGGGCGCGCTGGGCGGCTACTTGTCCAACTTATCGACCAGAGCCGACCAGTCCTCCTGATCGTCGCCAGGAGGAAGGACCGAAGGCTTTTCCGCCTTGACCTCCTTCACCGGGGGTGCGGCGGGCCTGGGAGCGGCGGCCTTGAGATTCGGTTTCGAGATCGGCCCCACGGCTGGAGCGCCAACCACCTTGGTGGATCCGGTGGTGGGTGCGGGCCTGTTTTTGTAGCGCGCCAGCTCCAGCTCCACGACCTTGAGGGCCTTGCTCTTTTCCTGAACCGCCTGCTGCAGTCGAAGGACCTCCTGGCTTTTCATCTGCTCGCGGCGCTCCAGCTCCAGCTTGTGCTTGTTGGACTGATCCTCCAACTCCTTGAGGTGGCGCGCCTCGAGCTCCTTTCGTTCCTTGAGTACCGCCCCGAGCTTCGCAAAGAGCTCCCTGGCCTTGACCTCCGCGACGGCGGTCTTGGAATTGGTTTCCTTTTCCAACCGCCCCTTCACCGACATCAAGTTCTCCACCGCGGCCTCGAGCTCCTGGATCTTCTTGGCCCGCAGGGCGAGCTGGGCCTGCGATTCTTTTTGGCGCGCTTCGAACGCCGCGGCCCTCGACAGTTGCTCGTGGTTGACCTTGCCCAGGCGAGCCTCGGCTTGAGCGAGCTGCTCGCTGAGGCGCTGATGGTCGGCCTTGTCTTTCTCGGACAGCTGCGAGGCCTGCTCGAGTTGTGCGTGGTGCTGTTTGGCCTGCGCGTTCAAAGATTCGCGCAACTTTTCGCGTTCCGAGAGCGCTTGGTTGCGGCCTTCGACCGCGGCCTGAAGCTTCTTTCGCAGCTCGGCGGCCTCGCCGCGCAGCGCCGCCAGCTCCCGGTTCATCGCTTCGGCGCGGCGTCCGCTGTCCTCCACGCGTTTGCGAGCGTCGTCTTCGATGGTCCGAAACTTCGCGTCCCACTGCTTGAGCTGCTCCGCCTTCGCCGCGCCATCGCGAGCCAGCGCCTCGGTCTGGCGCTGCTTCTCTTGGGCCAGGGTGCTCATTTTCTGCTGCAGGTCCGCAAGCTCGATGGTCCGCGTGGCGAGATCGTTCTGCAGGAACTCTTCTCGACGCCGGGTCTCGTGAGTCAGCGCTTCAATCTTCTCCTCGAGCGCTGTCCGCAGATCCTCGGCTTGCGCCAGTCGAGCTCCGAGCTGGGTGGCCTCCGCGAGTCGGGCGCCCAGGTCCTGCTTGGCCGCCGACAACTCGGCGGCCAGATCTTCGGCCGCCTGTTGGCTTTCGGTGCTGGCCTGTCGGAGCGAGGCGATCTCGCCCGCGGCCTCGGCGCGGCTCCTGGAGTTCGTGGCGCGCTCCTCCTCGAGCGCTTGAGATACCTTCGCCAGGTTCGCCGAAACGTCTTGGTGTTGACCCCGAAGCGCATCGAGGGATCGCTTGGCGTCGACCAACTCGGCGGTGATTTTGGCGATGTTCTGCTCGCGAGCGGAAAGCTCGCCCTGGAGCGTGGAGATGTGGTCGCGCAAGCCGGAGATGGTTTGTTCTGAAAGCTTGGTGCGCTGGATCAGATCCTGCTCGAGCTTGGCCCTGGCCTGGCTGACCTGCGAGATCTCCCGCTGCAGCTCCTGCTCCCGCTCTTCTAGGTGGGCGCGGCTGGCTTCAACCTCTCCCTCGAGCTCGCCGATCCTCTCGAGTTTCTGCTGCACTTCTTGATTGAGGATTTGTTCGTTTTGCTCGTGTCGGCGAACTTGAGACTCGAGCTCCTGCTCGAGCGCGGCGATCTTCGCCTCTCGCTCCGCGAGGCCCTCGGACATCGAACGCTCGATGTGCTCCTTTTCGATCCGAAGCTCTTCGCCGCCTTCTCGTGCTTCCGCAAGCTCGGAGTCGAGCCTGCCGATCTGCTCTCGCAGCTCGGCCTCGAGGCGCGCTCGCTCCAGGTTGACGCTCTCCAATTCGGCCTGCAGCTGCGCCGCTCGGTCTTCCCCCGCGCGCAGCCGCTCCTCCAGCGAGAAGACGGTGGCGTCTCGCTTTTCCTCGGTATCGCTTAGGCGCTGCTGCAGCTCCCGGAGATTGGCCTCCCACTTGGCCAGCTGCCGGTCGCGCTCGGAGAGGGTGTCGACCAACTCGGTGCGAGTTTTCTCCAGGTTCTCACCCAGCTCGCGAACCGTGGCGTTGCGCTCCTCCAGCGTTTGAGTGAGCGCCTGCTCCTTCACCTCGAAATCCAGGGTGGCTACCCCGAGTTGCTTTTCCAGCCGCTCTTTCTCCGCGGCGATGGCCTCCAGCTCCTGGTGACGACTTGCCAGCTCCTCGTCGCGCAGCTCGACGTCTTTCTTGGCGGCGTTGAGCTCCTTTTCCTTGCCGGCGACGACCTCGATCAGGTCCTTTTCCGAGGCGACCTTCTGCAGCAGCAGCTCGTCGACGGTGGCCCCGTGCTCGCGCTCCTTTTGAAGGATCGACTGCTGAGCGTCGTTGAAGCGCCGCAGCAGGTCGTCCACCTGCATCTTCAGTCCTTGGACTTCGACGTCCTTTTCGTGGAGCCGGTCCTCCACCGAGAGCAGCTCCCGCTCCCGCACCATCCAGATCTCCGAGATCCTCGCCAGCTGGGATTCCCTGAATTTGAGCTCCTCTCGCAGGACTTGAACCTTGCCTTCGGGGGTGCCCATCTGGTCTCGGCGCGGGGTGGAGCGGCGCAGCTGATGCGACTCGGCGATCAGCTCCGCCTTTCGATCCGCGATCGACTGAAAGGCGCGGTCTAAAAACGCGCGATCCTCCTCGGTGATGGTGCTGCGCCGCTCACGCCGCGGGATCCTGGGCGGCCCGCCGGTCGGAGCCGGCGGCATCGGGGGCGGGGCCACCGCGCGCTCGCCGGTTTGAGCGCCGTTGGTTTGCGCCATCGCCAGGGGGATGATCTGCGCGGTGACGCTGGCGAGATCGCTCATCTGGAAAGGGATGCTGAGGTAGGCGTCGGCGGCCCCGCTGCTTTGGGAGTGCTGGGTCAAGCCATCCTGACCGACGTCCGAGCTGAGCAGAACCACGGGCAATCCTGCTCCGAAGCGGCCCTTCTTGATCTGCCCGCAAAGCACGAAGCCGGATTGATCGGGAAGCTCCGCACGCAGCACCACGAGATCGGGCCGCCTCTTTTGCAGCTCCCGTTGGGCATCGGCCGCGCTGGAAGCAGTCGCCGTTTGGTAGCCGGCTCCCTTGAGGACCGACGCCATGCTCAGGGCAAAGTCGTTTTGGCTTTCGACAATGAGAACGCGGCGTTCCATGCGGGGGATGGCACCATCCTAACGGGCCGGCGCCGTTTCTGGAAAGCACGGCAGACAGCATTGACCGCGGCCAAAACAGTCCATTAATTGGGTGGGATATGGTGAATCTCCTCGAGCTGTTGAAGATGACGGTCTTGGAATTGCGAGAACTTGCGCGCCGGCATGTGGGGCGCGGTCACAGTCGACTCAAGACGAAAGGTGAGTTGATCTCCGCGCTGAAGAGGATCGTCGCCGGGCAAAAGGGCACTTCGGCAAAGGCCAAAAAACGCAGCACGCCGAAAGCTCGTTCCAAGCGGGCTCGCAAGGTTCGCGCAAAGCGCGCAGCTTTAGCTTTGGCGCCAAGTGCCCACATTGTCGCCCCACGTATTCAGGCCGAGCCGTCGCGCAAATCGGGGACTCGGCGCCCCGCTCCCTTGAGCGAGGCTTTTTTCATCGGGGCCCAACCACCCCCCGCGGCGTTGTCTCAGTCGGACGAAGGCCGATCCACGCCGCCGACCGCGGACGTCGGTTACGGAACCGACCAAGTGGTGGCGTTGCCGAGAGAGCCACGCACCTTGTTCGTCTTTTGGGATTTGGCTTCAAGCACCTTGCGGACAGCCTCGGAGGGATTGCGGGCGTGGCGCCTGGTGCTGCGGGTGTACGCCGGGGAACGGGTGCTGCGGGAGCATCCAGTCAACCTGCCGCATGGCAGGGCATACCTCGAGGACATTCCGCTCGCTCCGGGCGGCCGAGTTGAGCTGCATTTGGAGGACGGAAATACCTCCCGGCTGGTCGCCGCGTCGGACATTCCCGAGTCCTTCGCGACGGATCAGGATTCGCCCCTGCGCCTCGCGGAGATTCCTTGGCAGTTGCCCCTGGCGGAGTTGTCCAAGGCCACTCAGGCCGGACAGGTACGGATTCGGAATGAGACGGCCGAGGTTGCGCGGACGGTCCGTTCTCGGGTCGCGGCCTCGAGCGGGGGGAGCAGTCCCGTCGCCGCTTGGGGTGGAGCACCTGGCCAGCGCTTCGCCCTTCCCTCCAGCCGATGAAGGGAAGTCTCGCTCTCGTTCTTCACGCACATCTTCCGTTTGTACGCCACCCCGATCAGCCGGACTTTTTAGAGGAAGATTGGCTCTACGAGGCGATCCTCGAATGCTACCTACCGCTTCTGGGTACTCTGGAACGGATCGCCGACGAAAAAGTTCAAGCGCGGCTTACCTTGAGCCTGTCGCCCACGCTGCTGGCGATGCTGGCGGACGAGCTGCTGATGGATCGCTGCGGCGCCCGGCTTGCTCGGTTGTGCGAGCTGGCCGACAAGGAGGTGCGTCGAACCGCTTCCGACCCAGTGTTCAGCGGGCTCGCGCGCTTCTACCAAAGCTCCTTCGAGCAGCTGCGATCCCAATTCCAAGACCGTTACCGTCGCAACTTGATCCGCCCCTTGGCCGCGCTGGAAACAGAGGGAGTGGTCGAGCTGATCACCTCGACTGCGACCCATGGTTTTCTGCCTCTGCTTCGTACCGTGCCCGGCGCAGTCTGGGCACAGCTGGCAATTGGAATCGGCCACTTCCGAGACGTCTTCGGGCGTGTGCCCAACGGCATTTGGCTCCCCGAGTGCGGCTACTATCCCGGCCTCGATCGAATGATCGTCGCCGCCGGCGCGCGCTACTGCTTCCTCGAGGCGGATGGGATGCTCAACGCCTCGCCCGCTCCGCTGTATGGGGTCCACGCGCCGGTGTACACCACCACCGGCGTGGCGGCTTTCGGCAGAGACCCCAGCTGTTCGCAGGAGGTGTGGAGCGCGACCGCTGGCTTTCCCGGGGATCCGGCGTACCGCGACTTCTATCGAGACCTGGGGTGGGAAGCGGAGGACGAATACATTCGCCCCTACGTTCAACCCACCGGGGCTCGCAAGGCGGTGGGGATCAATTATTTTCGGATCACCGGCGCCCCCGACGAAAAGCAGCCCTACCAACCAGAGGAAGCTCGCCGGCAGGCATTGGCGCACGCGCGCGCTTTTCTCGACAGCCGCGATTT
>Ga0126384_10000111_pt1 | contig 35873 bp, 32 predicted proteins | sample PanSoiMetPlot_36_FD_92543 | JGI IMG/M metagenome (GOLD analysis project Ga0126384, IMG submission 92543) | Tropical forest soil microbial communities from Panama - MetaG Plot_36 | ecosystem: Environmental > Terrestrial > Soil > Tropical forest > Bulk soil | place: Panama | collected 2016-02-17 | reverse complement strand
TGATCATGAAGACCATCCTGTCCGCGCTCGTTGCGCTTTCGGTGATCGCCGGCGTCGCCGGTACCGCCAGCGCGTTCGATGCCAAGAGCTTCTACGAGCAGGTCGATCGCGACCACAACTAACCCAACCCCAACCGATCCAACCAAGAACCCAATAGGAGATTGATCATGAAGACCATCCTGTCCGCGCTCGTTGCACTTTCGGTGATCGCCGGCGTCGCCGGTACCGCCAGCGCGTTCGATGCCAAGAGCTTTTACGAACAGGTCGATCGCAATCACAACTAACCCGACCCAATCGATCCAACCAAAAAACCCAATAGGAGATTGATCATGAAGACCATCCTGTCCGCGCTCGTTGCGCTCTCAGTGATCGCCGGCGTCGCCGGCACCGCCAGCGCGCTTGATGCCAAGACCTTCTACGAGCAGGTCGATCGCGACCATAACTAACCGCGACCGAATCGGGCGTGCGGGCGAAGACCACCATCGCCCGCACCCGAACCTTTGAGGAGAATCGCGATGAAAGCCTTGCTCTCGGCGCTGCTGGCGCTGTCGCTGCTGTCGGGCTATGCCGCCTCGGCCTTCGCCGACCAAGCGCCGAAGTCAATCTGGGATGAGCTCGACCGCGACGGTCGTGGTGGCCATCCAACCTAAGCCGGCGTCGAATCGATGCCCAAAGGGGCTCCGCACCAGTGTTGCGGGGCCTTTTTGTCGTTGAGACCCCCGTTCAATCCCCCCGGCCATCAGGCGAGGTCTAAGTCCTGTTCGACCACGTGGTTGAGCGAGGTCCCGGGTGCCGTCAGCACCATCTTGACCCGAAGCGCCTGGGTACCGGGCTTTTGTTCGCGCGCCACGCGCTCGATTTCGCGCTGCGAGGTGACACCGACCTGCTTCAGGAATTTCCTGAGCGCAATGTTGAATTTATCTTCGTTCATTGGGCAACCTCCGGCTAACGGTGTGCGGCGAGATCGGGACCTGTGGCGCGGGGCCAGGGCTATTTGCGCCAATCCCGCCTCGGGATAGACGCCGTGCGGCTGGCGCGGTCAAGCCGTGGCTAGAGAAATCGCCGCCAGGACTATATATAAGTGGGGCAGTCCTGGACGTGTGGCAGTCCGCACGTTGAACCTGAGGGGCGGGCTGGCAGCCTGGGCCTGAGCTGAATGAACGATAGCACCGACCGGTTTGACCCCGCCTTGATCGACCCGTTCGGGCGACACGTCAGCTATTTGCGCGTGTCGGTCACCGATCGGTGCGATTTCCGCTGCACCTACTGCATGGCGGAGCACATGACGTTCCTGCCAAAGCGGGACCTCCTCACCCTGGAGGAACTCGATCGCCTGTGCTCGGCGTTCATCGCTAAGGGCGTGCGCAAGCTGCGGATCACCGGCGGCGAACCGCTGGTACGCAAAAACATCATGTGGTTGTTCCGGGCGCTGTCGCGGCACCTTGCGACCGGGATGCTGCATGAACTGACGCTCACCACCAACGGCAGCCAGCTGCCCAGGTTTGCCGCCGAGCTCAAGGATGCCGGCGTTCGCCGCGTCAACGTCTCGCTCGATACGCTCGATGCCGGACGCTTCCGGGCCATCACCCGCTGGGGCGACCTGGCCCAGGTCTTGGCCGGGCTCGATGCCGCGGTGGCGGCTGGGCTGCGCGTCAAGCTCAACGCCGTGGCGCTCAAAGGGGTCAACGAGCATGAAATCGACGATCTCATCCGGTTTGCCCACGAGCGCGGCTTCGACCTGACGTTGATCGAGACCATGCCGATGGGCGACATCGATGGCGACCGTACCGAGCAGTATCTGCCGCTCTCGATGGTGCGCGCGCGCTTGCTCGAACGTTGGACCTTGGAGGACATACCGTTCCGCACCGGCGGTCCCGCTCGCTACGTCAACGTCAAGGAAACCGGTGGCCGGCTCGGGTTCATCACCCCGATGACGCACAACTTCTGCGAGAGCTGCAATCGCGTGCGTCTTACCTGCACCGGCACGCTCTACATGTGTCTCGGCCAGGATGCCGCCGCCGATCTGCGCACCCCATTGCGTGCCAGCACCGATGATGCGCTGTTGAGCCGTGCCATTGACGAGGCCATCTCGCGCAAGCCCAAGGGGCATGACTTTGTCATCGACCGGCGCACCCGGCAGCCGGCGGTCGCCCGCCACATGAGCGTGACGGGCGGCTAAAGCCGCTCGGCACCGCTGCTGAGCCAAGCGTGCGCGCCAACTCAAGCGTCCCCACCCGTGACAACTTCCCCCGCCGTTGCTGGTGGGGCCGAGCCGGTGCTTGGCTCGTTGCCAGCGTGGTGGCGACCTTGCCCCTCGAGCCCGCGGCGATTGCAATTTGGCGCGAAAAGTCCCAGCGTTGCCCGCCGAATTGGGATCGCTATGTGAGCGCCGGGCCTATACACTTTGCAACTGAATATCAACTGGCCAGGGCGGCGCTCTCGTGAACGACAATGCGCGCGGCATCTTCTCCGTGCTGATCGCTTCGACCGCCTTCGTCATCAACGACGTCATGGTCAAACTGACCTCTGCCGAGTTGCCCTCGGGCGAGATCATTTTCGTCCGTGGTGCCCTGGCGACGGTGATGTTGACGATCGCGGTGCTGCTGGTCGGTGCCGGACGTCCATTGTCGCTGCTGATTGCACCGATGATGCTGGTTCGCCTCGGCAGCGCCGCCGCCGCTACCGTGTTCATCGTCCTCTGTCTGCGGCACTTGCCGCTGGCGACGGTCAACACCGCACTGCAGGTGACGCCGTTGGCGGTGACGGCGGGCGCCGCCCTGATCTTTCGCGAACGCGTGCCGCTCAAGCGCTGGGCGGCGGCGCTGGCCGGTTTTGTCGGGGTGGCGCTGATCGTGCGACCGGATACCGGCAGCTTCGGGATCGGCGCTCCGTTCGTACTGCTCACGCTCGTTTCCACCACCATCCGCGATCTGACCACGCGCGGTCTGGCGCAGGACATTCCCTCGATCTTCGTGGCCGCCGGCAGCGCCGCCGTCATTAGTCTGGCGGGGTTTGCCGTGGCGCCGTTCGAGGAGCTTTGGCACTGGCCTTCGACGCGTGCCTGGTTGTGGCTGACATCGGCGGCCGCCTCCATGTTCATCGCCACCACCTTCATGATCATCGCGCTCAGGATCGGGGAGGTATCGGTGGTGGCCCCGTTCCGCTACGTGCCGGTGCCGTTGTCAATTGTGTTGGGCTGGTGGTTATGGAGCGACGTGCCCGATGCCATGGCCTGGCTGGGAATTGCGCTCATTCTGGCGGCGGGCCTTTACGTTCTGCATCAGGAACGGCCCGGCCGGACGCGGGGGGCGACCGCGAGCATGCACGGGAGTCCCGCCGAATGAGACCCAACCGCCTCAAGCAAAAGTTGGCGCGCGATGAGCCGGCGCTCGGTTGCTCGGTGATGTTTCCGGCCCCACAGCTGGTTGAGATGCTGGGCTATGCCGGCTTTGATTGGGTGTTGATTGACTGCGAGCATGGCAGCATCGGTCCCGCCGACGTCGAGGTGATGGCGATGGCTGCAGACGCGGTCGGCATAACCACCATTGCCCGCCCCAAGACCAACGCGCCGAGCGACATCCAAGCCGTGCTCGATCGCGGCGTGATGGGCGTCCAGGTCCCCCACGTGAATACCGCCGAGGAGGCGCGCCGCACCGTGGCAGCGGTCAAGTTCGGTGCGGGTGCGCAGCGCGGATTAGCCGCCGGTACTCGCCCCGACCGCTGGGGGCTTGGCTCGCGCATGCCCGAGTTTACCCAGGCAGCCAACGCCCAATCCCTGGTCGCGGTCCAGCTTGAGCACGAGCTGGCGCTCAGCAATATCGCCGAGCTCCTCGCCGTCGATGGTATCGATGTGTTTTTTATCGGCCCCTCGGACCTATCCCAATCGATGGGCTTTCCCGGCAATCCCAAGGCGCCGGTGGTCGACAAGGCCATCGACGGCGCCGTGGCCGCCATCCGGGCGGCCGGCCGCGCGCCTGGCATGCCAGCCAGCATCGAGACCCTGGCCGAGGTCAAGGCGAGAGGCTGCAAATACATCTATACGCATCTGCCCCGCCTCCTGGGTCACGGCGCCAGCGCCTTCCTTAACCCCCCAGCCGGGTGATTTGCCGTCCGTACACCATCCCCTCAGACTTTGGGATGAGATGGCGGAATGCGTGCTCCGCGCTCTTGACATGTCACCCCACGCACTTGTCAAATGGTCTGACCAACTGACCGCAGAGTCAGGTCAATGCCACTGGAGAGGATACGCGCCGAGGACCACGGATTGCCGCTCGAGGCCATAGAACCCCGCCGCCTCTATCGCCAGATCGCCGATCAGCTCCGTCACCTGATCGATCAAGGCGAGTTTGCCGTTGGTAGCCGGTTGCCGGCCGAGCGCATGCTGGCCGACCGGTTGGGCGTGTCGCGCCCGACCGTGCGCGAGGCGTTGATTGCCCTTGAGGTCGAGGGCCGCCTCAAGATCAGGGTGGGATCCGGCATTTATGTGGTCGAGCCGCAACCGGCCGTCGCCGTGCCCGCCAACGTGGCCATCGAGGGACCGCTCGAGCTGCTGCGGGCGCGCGCCTTTGTCGAGAGCGCGATCGCCGAGGAAGCCGCCGCCAGGGCCAAATCAGAGGACATCGATCGGCTCGACGAGATCTTGATCGAGGTCGATCACCAACACTCCGGTGACGAACTGATTGCCCTCGACCGGCGTTTTCACACCGCGATCGCCACCATCCTCGACAATGCCGTGCTGGTGCGCTTCGTCGGTGAGCTGTTTGATCTGCGCATCAATCCCTATTTCGAGCAGCTCGCCCGGCACATCGAGAATGCATCGACCTGGAAGGAGACGCATCTGGAGCACATCGTCATTCGCGATGCCATTGCCGCGCGCGATCCGTTGGCCGCGCGCGCGGCCATGCGCAATCACCTGGCGCAGGCGCACGGCCGTTTTTCGCGCGACTTCGGCGAGCCGGCGCTGACCGCGGAGGCGAGCGATTTGCGATCCATGCAGGCACGGATCGTAGCGTGATGAGGAGGGTGCCGCCGGGTCCTGAAGCGTCGGGACCAGCGGACGAGAAGATGTCGAGGCGCAGCGCAACGGCGCCCAGTTGTTGGACAAGAGTTCTCACGGAGGAATACGAAATGCGAAAATCGAAACTCAGCCGCCGGCGCTTCCTGGCGACGACCGCGGCGGCGTCGGCGACGATGATCGCCGCGCCGTTCGTGCGCACCGCCGGCGCGGCAGGCAAGCTGGCGATCGGCTTCTGGGACCACTGGGTACCCGGCGCCAACGATGCCACCAAGAGCCTGGTGGAGGCCTGGGCCGAGAAGGAAAAGGTCGAGGTCCAAATCGATTTCATTACCTCCCAGGGCAACAAGCTGCTGCTGACCACAGCGGCCGAAGCGCAAGCCCGGGCCGGGCACGACATCCTCGCGCTGTCGACGTGGCTTCCCTCCGAGCACGCCAAACTGCTCGAGCCGGTCACCGAGCTGATGGGTGATCTCGTCAAGCAGAACGGCGCCGTCAACGGCACGGTTGAATATCTGGGCAAGATCGGCGGCAATTGGGTGGCCGTCCCGGCCACCGTCGGCAGCCAGATGAAGGGTCCGGTGTCCCGCATTGATCTCATGAAGCAACACGCGGGCATCGACATTACCGCCATGTACCCCGCCGGCAGCCCGCCCAAGGCCGAGGCCTGGACGCTCGACGCCTTCCTGAAGGCGGCCGAGGCCTGCCATAAAGCCGGCTTTCCGTTTGGCATCGGTCTCGGCACCACCTCCGATTCGGTCGACACCGCCGGGGCGCTGTTCAACTCGTTTGGCGCCGTCTTGGTCGACGAGAAGGAAAAGATCCTGGTTAAGAGCGATCCGGTACGCCAAGCGCTCGAGTACTCCGTCAAGCTCGCCAAGTTCTACCCGCAGGATTCGCCCGCCTGGGACGACGCCTCCAACAACAAGTGGCTGGTCTCCGGCAAGGGGGCGCTGATCATGAACCCGCCGAGCGCCTGGGCGGTGGCGGTGCGCGATGCCCCGCAGGTGGCCGAGCAATGCTGGCATCACGGCATGCCGGCCGGGCCGAAGGGCCGCTTTGGACCGTTCCTGCCGTTCTTCTGGGGCACCTGGTCGTTCGGTAAGAACAAGTCGGCCGCCACGGCGCTGCTGCGGCACCTGTCATCGCCGGAAGCCGCCCAGAAGATGGTGGAGGCCAGCAAGGGCTACGACATCCCGGCCTTTGCCAACTTGACGACGTTCAAGACCTGGGGCGAGCAAGGTCCGCCCAAGGGCACGCTCTATCACTACCCCAACCCGCATAATCATCAGATCCTATCGATCGCGGCGGCACCGACCCCGCACAAGATCGCGGTCCAGATCTACAGTCAGGGCCTGATGACGAAGATGATCGTGCGCCATCTGCAAGGCGAGTCGATGGAGAAGACGCTGGCGTGGGCCGAAGGCGAAGTCGAGGGCTTCATGCGCGCCTAGCTTCGGTCTACACTCAGTCAACGGCACACGGGGGCCGCACCCCCCGTGTGCCGAAAAGGATGTGCCGCAAAGGAAAGGGAGGACGTGGAAGTGCCGAGGCGCAATAGAATTACCCGTCGCAGGTTTATGGCAACGACTGCCGCCGCTTCGGCGAGCTTGGTCGCGGGTCCGTTCGTGCATACTGCCGGCGCCGCCGGCAAGCTGGCGCTGGCGTTTTGGGATCACTGGGTGCCGGGTGCCAACAACGCCACCAAGACCCTGGTCGAGGAATGGGCGGCGAAGGAAAAGGTCGAGGTTCAGATCGACTTCATTCCCACGCAAGGCAACAAGCTGTTGCTGACCATTGCCGCCGAGGCACAGGCGAGGTCCGGCCACGACATCATCGCCATGTCGACATGGTTGCCCGCCGAGCACGCGCGCAATCTGGAGCCGGTCAACGACGTGATGACCGAGCTCATCAAACAGAACGGCAACGTCAATGCTACCGTTGAGTATCTCGGCAAGATCAATGGCAACTGGGTGGCGGTGCCGGCAACCGTCGGTAGCCAAATCAAGGGACCGTGTTCGCGCATCGATTTGATGAAGCAGCACGCCGGCATCGATGTGCAGGCGATGTATCCGGCGGGCGCTCCGGCCAACGCCGACGGCTGGACGCTCGACGTCTTCCTCAAGGCGGCGGAGGCTTGCCACAAGGCCGGCTACCCGTTCGGCATTGGACTTGGCACCACCGCCGACAACGTCGATACCGCTGGCGCGATTTTCCATTCCTATGGCGCGGTGCTGGTCGACGCCAAGGAGAACATCCTGGTGAAGTCGGATCCGGTTCGCCAGGCTCTCGACTATTATCGCCGGCTGATGCAGTTCCTGCCGCCCGACGTGCCGGCCTGGGACGATTCCTCCAATAACAAATGGCTGGTGGCTGGCAAGGGCGCCTTGATCATGAACCCGCCCAGCGCCTGGGCCGTGGCCAAGCGCGATGCGCCGCAGGTCGCCGAGCACCTGTGGACGCACGGCATGCCGGCCGGTCCGAAGGGCCGCTTTGCGCCGTTTGTGAACTACTTCTGGACCACCTGGAGCTTCAGCAAGAACAAGTCCGCCGCCAAGAGCCTGCTCGCGCACCTGTCCTCGCGCGATGCCGCCGAGAAGATGGTGGCGGCCAGCGGTGGCTACGATATTCCCTCGTTCGAGAAGTTTCAGGACTTCAAGACCTGGGACGAGGAGAGCCCGCCTAAGGGCACGCTCTACCATTACCCCAATCGCCACAACCACCAGATCCTATCGGTGGCCGCGGCGCCGGCACCGCACAAGATCGCCGTGCAGATCTACGTGCAGGGGCTGATGACGAAGATGGCGGTGCGTCATTTCCAGGGCGAGCCCATGGAAAAGACGCTCGCCTGGGCCGAAGGCGAACTCGAAGGGTTTATGCGGTCTTAACGCGTGAAGAGCCTTCCCCGCCGACGGGCGGGGGAGGCGCCTCCGGCCCAGTGGGCTGGACCTTGATGGATTGAGAGGCAGACAATGGTCGACGCAGTCCTTTCTGCTCCCCGCGAAGTCGCCGCTTCAGGCTCACGCGGGGGCTTGCGCAGAGCCATGCAGCGCAAATCGACGGTGGCTTTTTTCATGGCCTTGCCACTGATCTTGCTGATCGCCTTGTTGGTCGTCTATCCGGCGCTCTACTCGCTGCACCTGGCCACGCTCAACAAGTCGATGGAGCGTTTCGTCGGGCTCAGCAACTTCACCTTCCTGTTCAATCGCCAGACGTTCTGGCTGGTCGTCAAACAGTCGTGCATATTCGCCATCACGGCGGTGGTGTTCAAGGCGCTGATTGGCTTCATCGTCGCCCACTTCGTGCACAACATTCCCTCCAAGGGGCAGCGCAAATGGCGCGGCATGCTGCTGGTGCCGTGGGTCATTCCTCCGGCCATGAGCACGCTGGCCTGGCTGTGGCTGTTTGATCCCTCCTACAGCGCCTTCAACTGGGTGCTGGCGCTGTTTGCCATCGATCCCGTGCCGTGGACCGGCGACGCTTATTGGGCGCGCTTCTCGGTGATCCTCGTCAACATCTGGATCGGTGCGCCGTTCTTCATGATCATGTACCTGGCGGCATTGAAGTCGGTGCCCGAGCAGCTGTACGAGGCAGCCGAGATCGACGGCGCCAACTGGTGGCAGCGCATGTGGTACGTAACCTTGCCGATGATGCGCAACATCATCGCCATTACGGCGCTGTTCTCGCTGATCGTCACCTTCGCCAACTTCGATATCGTTCGCATCCTGACGGCTGGCGGACCGATCGATATGACGCACGTGTTTGCCACCTGGTCGTTCCGGGTCGGCATCGAAGGCGGCGACATCCCGTTGGGCGCCAGCGTGTCGCTCTTCATGGTGCCGATCCTGGCATTTGCCGCGGTGTTCATCCTGCGTGACATCACCAAGCGGGGGAGCGAGGTATAATGGCCAACGTTGCGATCCCGGCTCCGGCGGGCGCCGGTCGAAAACCACGATACGGCAGCATGAGCCGGGATCGTAAGTGGGCGCTGCGCTGGTCGTATTTCTTCCTTGTGCTGTTCGCCTTGTTCTTTCTGCTGCCGCCGATCTACATGCTGATAACGTCGCTGAAGACCAGCGCCGAGATCTCGGCGGCCACCAATCCCTGGTGGGTATATAATCCGACGCTCGAGAACTACGTGGGGCTACTGACGTCGAACCAGTACCTCACGTTCTTCCGCAACTCGGCGCTCGTGTCCGTGTTCGTGGTCACGATCACCATGCTGATCAGCATACCGGCGGCGTTTGCACTCTCGCGCATGAAATTCTGGGGCTCGGCGGCGCTGGCCACCGGCGTTTTCTTGACCTACCTGATCCCGGAAACGCTGCTGTTCCTGCCGCTGTTCAAGATGTTTGCGGTGTTCAATGAGTGGACCGGCATCCAACTTATCAACCGCTGGTGGGTGCTTCTGGTCGTCTATCCGACGCTGACGGTCCCGTTTTGCACCTGGATCATGATCGGCTACTTCGCCTCGATCCCCAAGGAGCTCGACGAAGCGGCGCTGATCGATGGCGCGAGCTGGACCCAAACCCTGACCAAGATCTTCATTCCGGTGGCGCTGCCCGGTTTGATCGCGGCCACCATCTTCGCCTTCACCGTCAGCTGGGCCCAGTTTCTCTACCCACTGGCCTTCACCACTTCGTCCGATCAGCTGGTGCTCCCGGTTGGCATCATAACCACCCTGATCAAGGGCGATGTCTTCAATTGGGGTCAGATCATGACCGGGGCGCTGCTCGGTGCGGCACCGCCGCTCATCATCTATGCCTTCCTCATGGACTACTACATTGCCGGCCTCACGGCGGGTGCCACTAAGGGCTAGAGGGCAAAATGGCCGAAGTCAGACTGCGCAAAGTCGTCAAATTCTACGATGAGGTCGAGGCCGTACGCGGCATTGATCTCGATATTGCCGATCACGAGTTCGTAGTGCTGGTTGGGCCGTCGGGTTGCGGCAAGTCCACGACGCTGCGCATGATCGCGGGCCTTGAAGATATCACCGGCGGCGACGTCCTGATCGGCGGCGATGTCGTCAACGATGTGCCGCCCAAGGATCGGGACATCGCCATGGTGTTCCAAAACTACGCGCTCTATCCGCACATGACGGTGGAGCAGAATATGTCGTTCGGCCTGCGCCTCAAGCGCTATCCCAAGGCCGAGATCAGAAAGCGCGTCGACGAGGCGGCGCGCATTCTCGATATTAGGGACCTGCTCAGCCGCAAGCCGAAGCAGCTGTCCGGTGGCCAACGCCAGCGCGTCGCCATGGGGCGCGCCATCGTACGCAATCCGAAGGTGTTCCTGTTCGACGAGCCGCTTTCCAACCTCGATGCCAAGCTGCGCGTGCAGATGCGCACCGAAATCAAGAAGGTGCACCAGCAGGTACGCACGACCACGATCTATGTGACCCACGACCAGGTCGAGGCCATGACGCTTGCCGACCGGGTGGTGGTCATGAATGGCGGTGTCATCGAGCAGGTCGGCACGCCGCACCAGCTCTACCACTCGCCGGCGACACGGTTCGTGGCCGGTTTTATCGGCTCGCCCGCCATGAACTTCATTCCCTGCCAAATGGAAGAGGCGGGGTCGAACCTGAGCGTGCGCCTTACCGAGGGCCTAAGTTTCCCGGTGCCGCCGCAGCGGGCCGACCGTTATCGTCGCCATACCAGGAACGGCAATTTGCTGCTGGGGCTGCGGCCGGAGCATATCACCGAAGCGGGTCACCACATTCAACCGGGCGAGGTGCCGTTCGAGGCTCGCCTCGATGTCACCGAGCCGATGGGTATGGAGACCCTGGTCTACTTCCCGTTGAGCGGCACGCAGGTGTGCGGCCGGGTCAATCCCAACGCCGGGGCCAAGGATGGCGCGCCGCTGAGGTTGGCCGCCGACCTCAATAACATGCACCTGATCGACGAGGCGACCGGCCGGGTGATCTGAGGCGGCCACGCGGCGGGTGGTGGCAACCCGCCGCCTGCCGCGCCTGCGAGCACGGTTGCCGAGACGACCAACACCAAGGCGTCAATGCTGCGGCGGGCGCGCATGCGCATCGACGACCATCTCGATGTCGATCGCCCGCCTCGATTGCGCCACCCCCTCGATTTGCGGGGCAGCGGTCATGAGGCCCATCTCATGTTCTGGCGCCGGGGCTGCGAAGTGCTGCTCAAGGCCCGACAGTTTCCCCACCACTGATGGTGTTCGCCACCGCGCACCGACGCTTTCGAGTAAAGTTGATAGCAACGCCGGCGTGCGTCGGCAGGTTCCGAGGTCGGTACCGCTACCCGAAGGCGCCGTCTGCCCCGCCCGGCCTGCGCGATGGCGCGTCGTGCAGGCCGGGGTCTGACCGACGCCCTCCGCAACTTTTTTGTCTGGCAATAAGGAACACGGGAAAAAGGCTTAATAGCGAACCTGGACGCAAATTAAATTAGGGCACCTGCCAACGATTTGCAACTTCGCGGCATCGCCTGGGAAAAGACCTAGCTTAGCGAGCGGCGCGCGGCGAGGTCGGCGTACGTGGACCTGCGTCGCCGCCGCGATCCTCGATGCTGAGCGTTCAACCAAGGTCTGCAAAAAAGGCCTCGATCTCGTGCGCCAGCGCTTCGGGCTGTTCGAGGGCCGCAAAGTGTCCGCCCTTGGGCATGACGCTCCAGCGCGTGATGTTGCGGTAGGTCTTCTCGGCCAAGGACCGTGGCGGACGCAGAATCTCCTTGGGAAACTGCGCATAGCCCGTCGGTACGTCGATGGTGGCGCCCTCCGGGATCGGCCAGGGGCCGTGCAGGCGGGCGTAGTAGGGCCAGAACGATGCACCGATCGCCGCCGTGAACCAATAAAGCGAAATATTGGCCAGCATTTCGTCACGGCTCAGCGCCGTCTCCGGGTCGCCGTTGCAGTCGGTCCAGGCGCGGAATTTTTCAATCAGCCAGGCGGCGAGGCCGACCGGCGAGTCGGTGAGCCCGAATGCCAAGGTTTGCGGGCGCGTTCCCTGGATCCACTGATAGCCGGTCTCCTCGCGCAAGAAATGGTTGAGCTCACCGAGGTAGACCTGTTCGGCAGCGCTCGGATGCGCCAGCATTGCCGGGTCACGCCGCACCGCCAGCAGGTTGAGGTGCAGCCCGAGCACGCGCTCGGCATGGCGATGACCGAGCACCGAGCCGACGAACGAGCCCCAATCGCCGCCTTGTACGCCGAACCGCGGATAGCCGAGGACGTCGGTCATCAAGGCGGCAAACACCTCGGCGATTTCCTCCACCGCGAAGCGTTTCTGTCCCGGCTTGAACGACAGGGTATAGCCCGGCAGCGATGGGGCGACGACCGTGAAGCGTTCGGTCAGGAGCGGGATCAGTTTATAAAACTCAAACACCGATCCGGGCCAGCCGTGCGAGAGCAACAGCGGGATCGGATCGGGGCCACGGCCACGCTCGTGGATGAAATGCAGATCGATGCCCGCAATCGGCACCGTGAATTGGCGAAAGCCGTTGAGTTTGGCTTCCCAGGTCCGCCAATTAAAGCCAGTGCGCCAGTAATCGGTGATCTCTTTCAGGAACGCCACGCTGCTGCCGGTGGCCCAGGGCTCGAGCGGTGGTTCGTCGGGCCAGCGGGTACGCTCAAGCCGTTGCCGCAGGTCGGCGAGAGCGGCATCGGGGATCTGGAGCCGGAACGGCATTGCGGCTGGCGTGCCCATTCTCATCTCCTCGAACGTTGCCGCCTCCACCCGACCCACCGGGCAGCTTTATTTGGCGCCCGGACCGCGCTTTTAAGAGCTCAGTCCACCGGCCTTCGCCAGGGCGCGCAGATGGTGGTCGGCATCGCCGAACGCCAAATCGATCATGGTCAGGCGCTTGAAGTAGTGGCCGGCCTTGTATTCCATCGTCATGCCAATGCCGCCGTGCAGCTGGATCGCGGTCTCGCCGACAAACCGCGCCGAGCGCCCGACCTGCACCTTGGCGGCGGCGATGGCCTTGTGGCGGGCGCTCATCTCCGGTTCGGCCGCCATCATGGTGGCGTAGTAGGCCATGCTGCGCGCCTGCTCGAGCGCGGTGAACATGTCGACCGCCTTGTGCTGCAGCACCTGGAATGAGCCGATCGGCACGCCGAACTGCTTGCGCGTCTTCAAGTAGTCAACGGTGAGCTCGTTGAGCGCCGCCATGGCGCCGACGCTTTCGGCGGCCAAGGCGGCGATCGCTTCATCGACCACCTGTTCCAGCACCGCCAGGCCCCGTTCCGGGCCAGCCAGCACGCCTTCCGGCCCGACGCGCACCGCAGACAGCGCGATATCCGCCGCCCTGAACCCATCCTGGGTCGGATAGTCGCGGCGGGTGACACCATTTGCCTTGCCGTCGACCAGGAACAAGCCAATACCGCCGCGCTCCCGGCGTTCGCCGGCGGCACGCGCGCTGACGATCAGCTGGTCGGCGCTGCCACCGGCGAGCACCACGCACTTTTCGCCTTCGAGCGTATAGCCGCCCCGCGCGTCGGCGCGGGCCGTGGTTGCCGTATCGGCAAGGTCATAGCGCGCCTGCCGCTCCTGATGCGCCAGCGCCAATGTCAGATTGCCCGCCACGATCGCCGGCACCAATTCGGCCAGCAGGGCCGTGTTGTTGGCATGGCGCAAGGCGCCGCCGCCCAGCACCACGGTGGCAAAGTAGGGCTCGACCGCCAGCGCCCGCCCGAACGCCTCGGCGACGATCATGGTCTCGGTCAGCCCCTGGCCCAGTCCACCATGCTCTTCCGCGAACGGGATGCCGAGCAGCCCGAGGTCGGCGTATTGTTGCCACAGCTTGGCGCTGTAGCCGTTTGGCTCCTTGAGATAGCCGAGGCGCTGATTGAGATCGCCGTAGGTGTCGGCCAGCAGCCGCTCGAGGCTATCCTTGAGCTGCCGCTGCTCGTCGTTGAGATCGAAATCCATGGGCTTTCCTCCCGGCGGCTCGCCGGCCTGAACGGTGACTAACTACTGGGTGCTGCGCACGCTCGCCGCGGCCAGACCGGCGCCGATCAATAGGCTGCCACCAACGCGGTTCAATATGCCGACGGCGCGTTGGCTTTGCACCAGCCCTCGCGCCCGCGACGCGATCAGGCCATAGCCGATCGCATTAAAGAACGCGAGACAAAGAAACGTTGCCTCGAAGATCGATACCTGGTTCCAGAAAGCGAGCGCCGGATCGAGGAACTGCGGCAGGAACGCCACGAAGAAGGTGATGCTCTTCGGGTTCAGGGCCGTGACGATCCAGGCATGGGCCAGCATGCCAAGCGCGGGAGCGGCATCCTGGCGGGCCTCGACCCTGAGCTCACCGCCGGCCCGCCACAAGCTGATGCCAAGCCAGACAAGATAGGCGGCACCGAGCCATTTGAAGACCGTAAATAATAGCGCCGAAGTGGCAAGCAGCGCACCGACACCCAACAGCGACAAGGTCATGGCGGTGAAGTCGCCGAGCGCCACGCCGACGGCGACCGGCAGCGCGGCACGCATCCCCCGCCCCAGCGCGTAGGAGATCACCAGCAGGATCGTTGGTCCCGGAATGATCAGCAGCACGGCCGACGCCGCGCTGAAGGCGAGCCAGGTTTCGATGGTCATGGGCAGCCCCAGCACACGGAAAGTAGCCCTTCCTCGCAAGCCCCGCGCCTGCGCCTATCCGGCGGCGGGCTCAGCTGCGGCGGCCGCCAGGCCGCGCCCGCCCACCGCCGTTAAAAGCCCAGCACCGCCTTGGCGATGATGTTGCGCTGAATCTCATTGGAGCCGCCGTAGATCGACACCTTGCGGTAGTTGAAATAGCCAGGTGCCGCCGGCGCCGCCCAGTCCTGGTCGTCGGCCGGCTCGTTGGCGCCAAACTCGGGATCCTCGGCATCGGGACGGTAGGGCAACGCCAGCGGGCCTGCCACCTCGAGCAGCAAGGCCGTGGTCGCCTGTTGGATTTCGCTGCCCTTGATCTTGAGGATCGAGGAGGCGGGGTTCGGTTTGTTGGTCTTGCTGTGCCGCTCCTCGGACAGCACCCGCATCTGCGTCATCTCCAGGGCTTTCAGCTCCACCTCGATGGCGGCAAGCTTCTCGCGGAAGCGCTCATCTTCCAACAGTGGCCTGTCACCGGCCGGCACCCGCGCCGCCAGCTCCTTGATCCGCTGCACGCGTTGTTTGGAATAACCGACGCGGGCGATACCGCTGCGCTCGTTGCCGAGCAGGAACTTGGCGCAATCCCAGCCGCGGTGCTCCTGGCCGACGAGGTTTTCGATCGGCACCTTGACATCGTCGAGGAACACCTCGTTGACCTCGCGTCCGCCATCCAGCGTCTGGATCGGGCGTACGGTGATGCCGGGGCTCTTCATGTCGATCAATATGAAGGAAATGCCGAGCTGCTGCTTCTTGGCGGCAGGATCGGTGCGGCACAGGCAAAAGATCCAGTCGGCGTACTGCGCCGATGTGGTCCAGGTCTTCTGGCCATTGACGATGTAATGCTCGCCTTGCCGAACCGCCGTGGTTTTGAGACCGGCCAGGTCCGAGCCGGCGCCAGGCTCGGAGAAGCCCTGGCACCACCAGTCGTCGAGCGCGGCCATGCGCGGCAGGAACTTGTGCTTCTGCTCGTCGGTGCCGAAGGCGATGATCACCGGGCCGCACATCGACACGTTGAACGGCAGTGGCTGCGGCACGCCGTTATACTGCAGCTCCTCGGTATAGATGTATTGCTGCATGGGGCTCCAGTCGGCGCCGCCCCACTGCTTGGGCCAGTGCGGCACCGCCAGCCCCTTGCCGTGCAGGATCTTGTGCGAGGCCACCAGCTCGTCCTTCTCCAGGTGGCGGTTCTCCATCACCTTGGTGCGGATGCTGGCGGGAATCTCGGTGCGAAAGAAATCGCGCAGGTGCTGGCGGAAGGCATTTTCTTCGTCGCTGAAACGCAGGTCCATGGCGTCTAACCTCACATGATCTCGAACAGCCCGGCGGCGCCCTGGCCGCCGCCGATGCACATGGTGACCACGGCAAATTTGACGCCGCGCCGTTTGCCCTCGATCAGCGCATGGCCGGTCATGCGGGCACCGCTCATGCCGTAGGGGTGACCGATGGCGATGGCGCCGCCGTCAACGTTGAGCTTTTCCTGCGGAATGCCGAGCTTGTCGCGGCAGTAGAGCACCTGGCTGGCAAAGGCCTCATTGAGCTCCCACAGCCCGATATCGTCGATCTTCAGTCCGGCGCGCTCGAGCAGGCGCGGTACGGCGAATACCGGACCGATGCCCATTTCGTCGGGCTCGCAGCCGGCAACCGCGAAGCCGCGGAAGATACCCATGGGCTTGAGCTTGCGCCTGGCGGCCTCGCGGTCCGACATCAACACGCAGGCGCTGGCGCCGTCGGAAAGCTGGCTGGCATTGCCGGCGGTGATGAACTGATCGTCGCCGCGCACCGGTTTCAGTTTGGCAAGACCCTCCATGGTGGTGTCGGGCCGGTTGCCTTCGTCGCGCTCCAAGGTCACCGTGCGCTTGGAGATTTCCTTGGTTTCCTTGTTCTCGACCTGCATCACGGAGGTGAGCGGCACGATCTCGGCGTCGAGCCGTCCGGCCTTTTGGGCGGCGGCGATCCGTTGCTGGCTGATCAGGGCATAGGCGTCCTGTTGTTCGCGGCTGATGCCGTAACGCTTGGCCACGATATCGGCGGTCTCGATCATCGGCATATAGAGCGCCGCCTTGTGCTCGAGGATCCAGTCGTTGCGATAGAACTTGGTGTTCATATTCATCTGCACCAAGCTGATCGATTCGAGCCCGCCGGCGGCCGCCACCGACACCCCCAGCTCCTTGATGCTCAACGCCGCCAGCGCGATCGCCTGCAGCCCAGACGAACAGAAGCGGTTGACCGTTTGCGCCGCCGTAGTCACCGGCAGTCCGGCTCTGATCGCGCACTGCCTGGCGATATTGCCGCCGGTGGCGCCCTCCGGATTAGCGCAGCCCATGACCACGTCCTCGACCTCGCCGGGCTCGATGCCGGCCCGCGTGACCGCGTGTGCCAGCACGTGGCCGCCGAGATCGGCGCCATGCGTCAGGTTGAAGGCGCCGCGCACGGCACGGCCGATCGGGGTGCGGGCGGTGGAGACGATGACGGCGTCGACCATGATTCAATTCCTTCTTCTCGCGTCCGTGAAAATTCTATCCTGCCTCAGGCGCCGCCCGCCACCGAGCCGTGGTTCGAGGCTTTGCCTCAAACGAGCGCCCGCCCGGGGCCGTCGGGGCGCTCCGTGGGCTGCCTAGCATGGCGTCAACCCTATTCGGCGCCCACTTGGCGCCGCTCTTCGGCAATCAGCTCCTTTTTCGACAGTTTGCCAACCGCCGTTTTGGGCAAGGCGTCGCGAAACTCCAGGTACGCCGGCAGTTCGTGCCGACCCAGTTTGTCGGCCAGGAAGGCACGCAAGTCCTCAAGCGTAAAGCGCGGCGCATTGGCCTTCAACTGGATGAAGGCCTTGGCCGCCTCGCCGCGATAGCTGTCGGGGACGCCGATCACCACCACTTCCGCCACCGCCGGATGCTCATAGATCGCCTCTTCGATCGCCCGCGGGTAGACGTTGAAGCCGCCGGAGATGATCATGTCCTTCTTGCGGTCGACGATGTAAAAGAAGCCATCGCTGTCCATGTGGCCGATGTCGCCGGTCAAAAACCAGCCATCGACGAAGGCGGCGGCCGTTTGCTCGGGTGCATTGAAGTAGCCGCGCGTGACGTTCGGTCCCTTGATGCGGATTTCGCCGACCTCGCCCGGCCGCAGCACCCGCCGGTTGTCGTCGAGCGCCACCACATCCATCAAGATGCCGGGCAACGGCAGGCCGCAGGAGCCCGGCCTGTCGGCGCAGTCCCGGGGCAGGGTGGTGCCGGCAGGGGAGGTCTCCGTCATCCCCCAGCCGCCGCCCATGCGGTGGCCGGTCAGCCGATGGAACTTCTCCGCCACCTCGATCGGAATGCCGGCGCCACCGGAGCCGACGACGCGCAGGGAGGACAGGTCGCGCCGCTCGATGCCGGGGGTATTGACCAGCGCAATCCACATGGTGGGTACGCCCAGCAAGACGGTGGCGCGTTTCACCTCGATGTCGCGCAATGTCGTGTCCACGTCGAACCGCAAGCGCAGCAAGATTTGGTTGCCGTCGCGCAGGCTGCGCAGCAGCACGGAGGTCAAGGCGAAGATGTGGAATAGCGGCAGCACACAGATCACCTTGTCGGTGCCGGGCTCGCTGACCCGCTGGGGGTCGCCCCACAGCTTGTAGATCGAGATCGTCGCCGTCAGATTGGCGTGGCTGAGCATCGCCGCTTTCGGCTTGCCGGTGGTGCCGCCGGTATATTGCAACAGTGCCACGTCATCGACCGCCAGCTTGGGCCAGCGCACCGGCAGGGCATCGTCGCCAATCGCGCGCAGCGCCTCATAGCGCAGTACGCCGGCGGCGTCCGGGATCGGCGTGGTCGGCACCACGGCGGGGGCGAAGGCCGCATCGTCAGCGACGATCAGGTGATCGACTACGGCACTCTCCTTGAGCCTTTGCGCCACCCCCAGCAGCTGCCCGACGTTGGTTGTCACCAGAATGCGGGCAGCCGAATCGGCGAGCTTGTAGGCGAGTTCGCGCTCGGCATCGAGCGGGGAGAGGTGCACCACCCGGCCGCCGGCCTTCAGCACGGCAAAAAAGAAATAGGGGTGATAGGGCGTGTTAGGCAAATAAAGCGCGACGCTGACGTCGCTCTTGACCCCAAGCCCGATTAGCGCGGCGGCCAGTGCGTCGCTGGTCCGGCCGAGCTCGGCATAGCTGATGCAATGGTCGCGATATTCGATCGCGGTCCGGTCGGCGAAGCGCCGCACTGCCTCGTCCAGCAGCGCCGATAGGGTCGAAATCTCCAGGTGGCTGTCCCAGCGCACCCCCGGCGGATAGCACTTTTCCCAAGGGCGCTCCACTGCCATGCCCCACTGCCTTATTGTTGAGCACCCGCTTGCCGCACTATGATCGGGGGACCCTAGGGGCGGAACCGGCCCTTGGCAACATGTTCACACGCCAGCTGAAGGAGACCGCCGGAGCCATGAACAGTCCCTTCGATCTCTCCGGGCAGGTCGCCGTCATCACCGGCTCGAGCAAAGGCATCGGCCGCGCGGCCGCCGAAATCATGGCCTCGCTCGGGGCCAAGGTGGTGGTTTCCAGTCGTAAGGCCGATGCCTGCGAGGCGGTCGCGGCGGGCATCAAGAAGGTCGGTGGCGAGGCGCTGGTGATCCCCTGCAACATCGCGCGCAAAGAGGAGGTCGAGGGTCTGGTTGCCGGCGCGCTCAAGCACTGGGGCAGGATCGACACCTTGGTGTGCAACGCCGCCGTCAACCCCTACTTCGGACCGCTCGAGAAGATCCCCGATGAGGCCTTCGACAAGATCATGAGCTCGAATATCAAGAGCAACCTCTGGCTTTGCAATTACGCCATTCCGGCGATGGCCGAACGGGGCGGCGGCAACGTCGTGATCGTGTCCTCGATCGGCGGCCTGCGCGGCAGCGCCCAGCTCGGTGCCTACGGCATCTCCAAGGCCGCCGACATGCAACTGACCCGCAGCCTCGCGGTCGAATGGGGTGCCAGGAACGTGCGCATCAACTGCGTGGCGCCGGGCCTCGTCAAGACCGACTTCGCCCGCGCCTTGTGGGAGGACCCCGAGCGCCTGAAGCGAACCGTGAGCACGGCGCCGCTGCGGCGCATCGGTGAACCCCGGGAAATCGGGGGCGTCATCGCCTTTCTGGCCTCGACGGCTGCATCCTTCATGACCGGCACGGTGATCGTTGCCGACGGCGGTGTCAGCATCGCCTGAGGCCGCTGCGGCGCCACAGCGCGCCTTGCCACCAACGACCGCCGCCATCCCTCGCGCCCAACACACGATCGGCCGGCGCCCAGCGGGCGACCGGCCGATCATCACTTTTGTGCGGCGGCGATGCGGTGAGGCGCAAGGTCGCCGGCGTCGGGCGCCGGATCAGGCCTGCGCCGGCGGCGGTCCTTGGTTGCTATCGCCGCCCGGGTTGGCCGTCCGATTGCGCCGATCACGCATGAACTCGTCGAATTCGGCGCGGTCTCTCGCCATCCGCAAACGGTCGAGGAAGCTCCGGAATTCCGCGGCTTCCTCTTCGAGGCGCTTCAGCGCCTCCTCGCGGTACTCATCAAAGGCGCGATTGCCGGTCGGGCGCAGGCTGGCGTGGCGACCCCACCGCCGTTCCCAGCGCTCGATCTTTGCATCGAAGCGTTGCCGCTTGCGCTCCCACCGCTCGGCCGCCCGCTCCTGCCAATGCGCCACGTCAGAATGCCGTCCACATCCCATGCGTCCACTCCCTATAAGATAAGCCAAAATCACCAGCCCGACGGGCCAGAACACGATGAAGCCCAGAACCATCAAGGCGAGCCAGGCCGGCCGGCCATAGTCATCGATCCTCTCAATTGCTTCGGACATCGCCATTTCCACTCTCCAGGTCACCTTGCGGTTGTGACGTCGCCTCGGGCCCACGCGCCGCAGGGGATCGGCCCGTGCGCCCTCATGTCAATGTTTATAACATTTACATGGCAGCGCGCGCGGCCCGCGTCAAGGGGGGAGCTCGGGAGCCGGGTGGTCGGCGGTGCGGCCCACGCGACGAGGTCCCCGAGGTGCCGCCGGTCTCTGGCTTAGGTGCCCCGCGGACCCTGGGGGGCGGCCGCCCGAGGTTTGCCCGCATGCCTCAAAGCCGCGGCCTTGGTGCCGACCTTGCCACCACCGGTTCCGCACGGGGCTCACGTCTCCCAGCGAAGCGCGGGGCCGATGTCCTCTGCCACGCGCCCTCGTGCCATCGAGGCTCGCCGGCGTTTGTCTCGGCCGCGTTGGCGGTTGGCGCGGGCACGCCACCTCGCTCCCCGCGTTGCCGATGATCTGGGCCCACCTTTTTTGAAACGCGCGCCGCTGTGAAGTTCCGTCAAAGACCTTGCAAAAATGATCTCGCAAAGATGCCGCGCGGCAGCCGTTGACGGTCTCGTGCTATCCTGTTCTGATCCTGTCCAATAGAGCTGTGCAGCGCCGCGGCGTTGAGCACACGGTCGCCGACGTAGGGAGGTTTTTATGCACGAGCACGAGCTGCACCGACTGATTGCAAGCGTCAAAACCGGTGATCTGTCGCGCCGGGATTTTGTGCGCCGCATGATCGCGGTCGGTCTCACCGCGCCGATGGCCACGCAAATGCTCGACTATTGCGGTGTCGCCAAGGCACAAGCGGCGTCCGCCTACAAGCCCAACAAGCGCGGCGGCGGCGGTGCCCTCAGGGTGCTGTGGTGGCAGGGCGCGACCTTGCTCAACCCGCATTTTGCCGTCGGCACCAAGGATCAGGAAGGCTCGCGCATCTTCTATGAGCCGCTCGCGGCCTGGGACGCCGACGGCGAATTGGTGCCGATTCTGGCGGCCGAGATCCCGACCCGCGACAACGGCGGCCTTGCCGCCGACGGCATGTCGGTCACCTGGAAGCTCAAACGCAACGTCAAGTGGCACGACGGCAGGCCCTTCACCGCCGATGATTGCGTCTTCAACTGGGAATACGCATCCGATCCGGCGACGGCGGCCGTCACCATCGGCAGCTACAAGGACGTCAAGGTCCAGAAGGTGGACGATTACACCGTCACCGTGCGTTTCGCCAAGCCGACGCCGTTCTGGGCCGATGCCTTCGTCGGCACCCGCGGTATGGTGATCCCGAGGCATCTGTTCGCCGACTACAAGGGCGAAAAATCGCGCGATGCCCCGACCAATCTGAAGCCGGTGGGAACCGGTCCTTACAAGTTCGCCGACTTCAAGCCGGGCGATCTCGTCAGAGGCGAGATCAATGCCGATTATCACCGCGAGAACCGGCCTTACTTCGATAGCATCGAAATGAAGGGCGGCGGCGATGCCATTTCGGCCGCCCGCGCCGTGATCCAGACCGGTGAGTACGACTACGCCTGGAACATGCAAGTCGAGGACGAAATCCTCAAACGGCTCGAAAAAGGCGGCAAGGGGGTGGCAGTCATCACCGCCGGCGGCAACATCGAGCACATTCAGCTCAACAGCACCGATCCCTGGACCGAGGTCGACGGCGAGCGCTCGAGCCTCAAGACCAAACATCCGATCTTGAGCGACCCGGCCGTGCGCCAGGCGCTCGGCATGCTGATCGACCGCCAGTCGGTCGAGGACCACATCTACGGGCGCACCGGCACTGCCACCGGCAATTTCGTTAACAACCCGCAGCGCTTCGTTTCCAAGGCCACCAAGTGGGAGTTCAACGTCGACAAGGCCAACCAGGTGCTGGACGCGGCCGGCTGGAAGAAGGGCGGCGACGGCATCCGCAGCAAGGACGGCAAAAAACTCAAGTTCGTGTTCCAGACCTCGATCAATACCCCGCGGCAGAAGACGCAGGCAATCGTCAAGCAGGCGTGCCAGAAGGCCGGCATCGACTTGGAACTGAAATCGGTGGTCGCCTCGGTGTTCTTCTCCTCCGATGTCGCCAATCCGGACACCTACCCGCATTTCTATTGCGACCTGCAAATGTACACCACCACCATGACCGAGCCCGACCCCGAAGTGTTCATGCGTCAGTTCGTGTCCTGGGAGGTCGCCAGCAAGGACAACAAGTGGCAGGGGCGGAACATCACCCGGTGGAAGAGCGAGGACTATGACCAGGCCTTCCGCGCCGCCGAAGGCGAGCTCGATCCCGTCAAGCGGGCGGCGCTGTTCATCAAAATGAACGAGTTGGTGGTGGGCGATTACGCCGTCATTCCCGTCGTCTACCGCCCACGCGTCGCCGCCATTTCCAGCAAGCTACAGGCTCCCCTGAGCGGCTGGGACAATGACATGTGGCTGCTGGCGGATTGGTATCGGGAGGCGTGAGGAGATATCGCCTGCGCGCGCTGCGGCCAGCATGGGGATGACGATCGATGGGCTCCTACCTCTTGCGACGCCTGTTGATCGCCGTCCCGAGCTTGCTCGGGATCAGCGTCGTGCTGTTCACGGTGCTGGCGCTGGCTCCCGGCGATCGGTTCGAGGAATTGGCGACCAACCCGGCAGTTCCGCCCGAGGTGCGCACGGCGTTGCGCATCAAGTTCGGGCTCGATGACCCGGTGTTGGTGCGCTATGTGCACTGGCTGATCGCCATGCTGGGCGGCGACTGGGGGTTTTCCTTCGTCAGCCGGGTCGATGTCGGCACCCTGATCATGCAGCGGCTGCCGACCACCCTGTTCGTGATCGGCTGCTCGCAGCTGCTGGCGATCCTGATCGCGCTGCCGGTCGGAATCTACGCCGCTACCCGCCCGTACTCATTTTTCGACCAGGTCGCCAATACCCTTGCCTTCATCGGCTTTTCGCTACCGACCTTTTTCACCGGCCTGCTGTTCATTCTGTTGTTCAGCATCACGCTCGACTGGCTGCCGTTCGTCTACCGGTCGGACATCAGCGCCACCGGCTGGCACTGGGTGCTCGAATATGCGCGCCAGGCGATCATGCCGATCAGCGTGCTGGCCCTGTTCCAGGCGGCATCCCTCACCCGCTACGTGCGCTCCGCCATGCTCGACGTCATCCGTCTCGACTACGTCACCACGGCGCGCGCCAAGGGCCTTGCCGAGCGCGTCGTGATCGTGAAGCACGTCGTGCGCAACGCCTTAATTCCGGTGGTGACCCTGGTCGCCCTGCAGTTGCCGGCCGTGTTCGGCGGTGCCATCGTGACCGAGCAGATCTTCCGCATTCCCGGCATCGGTTCGTTGCTGATCAGCTCGATCCTGGCCAACGACACGCCGGTGGTGATGGCGGTGACGTTCGTATTTGCCTGCCTTGTGGTGTTGTTCAACCTGATCGCTGATATCCTCTATGGATGGCTCGACCCCCGCATCACCTTCGCTTGAGGCGACCAAGGCACCGGCGCGGCGTCCGCGTTCGACGTCGCTGGCGTTGGAGGCTTGGCGCCGGTTTCGCCGCCATCGCTTGGCGCTGGCCGGCGCCGTCATTCTGTTGCTGATGATCCTGGCGATCGTGTTCGGACCAAGCCTGTGGCCGGTCGCCATCAATGACATCGATTTCAAGGCGCGCCTGGAGGGACCGAGCTGGGGGCATCCGTTCGGCACCGACGATCTCGGCCAGGATCTGTTGGCACGGATGCTCTATGGCGGCCGCATCTCGCTGGCGGTGGGCCTCGCCGCCATGGCGTTTGCGATCGTGGTCGGCACCTTGATCGGCGCCATCGCCGGCATGTCGCGCGGTTGGGTCGGTTCGGCGCTGATGTGGCTTACCGACCTGTTCCTGTCGTTGCCGCAGCTGCCGTTGCTGCTGTTGGTGATCTACCTGTTCCGGGATTTCCTCAAGAGCTTGTTCGGCGCCGAGGGCGGGGTGTTCATCTTGATCGTCGCCGTGATCGGCGGCCTGCGCTGGATGCCCGTCGCCCGCCTGGTGCGGGCGCAGTTCCTGTCGTTGCGCGAGAAGGAATTCGTCGAGGCCGCCAGGGCCCTTGGCGCCTCGAAGTCGCGGCAGGTGGTGCGGCATATCTTGCCCAATGCCCTGGGGCCGGTGATCGTGGCCGGCACCATCGACGTCGCCGCCGCCATCATTGCCGAGTCGACCCTGTCGTTCCTTGGTCTCGGCTTTCCCCCCGATATCCCCACCTGGGGCCGGATCCTGTTCGATGCCAAGGACTACCTCGACATCGCCCCCTATTGGGCCATGTTCCCCGGCGCCGCCATCTTCCTCGCCGTCCTGAGCATCAATTTCGTCGGCGATGGATTGCGCGATGCGCTCGACCCCCGCAAGGTGATGTGATGGCAACGCGTGCGACGTGAGCTCTGGCGTGGGTGAGAAACTGCTCGAGATTCGTGGTCTCAAGACGCATTTTGCAACCGACGACGGCATGGTGCAGGCCGTCGACGGGGTCGACCTCACGGTCGCCAAGGGCGAAACCTTGGGTGTGGTCGGCGAATCGGGATGCGGCAAGACCGTCACCGCCATGTCGATCTTGAAGCTGGTGCCGATGCCGCCCGGTCGCATCGTCGCCGGCCAGATCCTGTGGCGGGGTCGCGACTTGGTGCCGCTGCCGCCCGAGGCAATGAACGGCATCCGGGCCAAGGAAATCGCCATCGTCTTCCAAGAACCGATGACATCGCTCAATCCGGTCTATACCGTGGGTGAGCAAATCGCCGAAGTCGTTCGCCGCCACGAGGGCCTCGGCCGGCGGGCCGCGCTGGCCAAAACCGTCGACATGCTACGGCTGGTGCAAATCCCAAATCCACAGCGGCGCGTCCACGACTATCCCCACCAGTTCTCCGGCGGCATGCGTCAACGCGTGATGATCGCCATGGCGCTGGCCTGCGATCCCAAGCTGTTGATCGCCGATGAGCCGACCACGGCCCTCGATGTCACCATCCAGGCGCAAATTCTGGAACTGCTGCACGACATGAAATCGCGCTTCGGTATGGCGGTGATGCTGATCACGCACGCCATGGGCGTGGTGGCCGAGACCGCACAGCGCGTGGTGGTGATGTACGCCGGCAAGGTGATCGAAGAGGCCTCGGTCGAGCAGCTTTTCGGCCGGCCGCGGCATCCCTATACGCGCGGACTGATCCGCTCCATTCCCCGCATCGATCGGGCTGCCAGCGCCAAGACGCGGCTCGAGACCATCGGCGGGGTGGTGCCAAGCCTGCTCAATCCTCCGGCCGGTTGCCGGTTCGCGGCCCGCTGCCAGTATGCCATGGCCAAATGCCGCGAATCCGTTCCGCCGCTGCTGCAGGTTGCCGACGGCCATAAGGTCGCGTGCGTGCTCGAGCAACCCGAGACCGTGTCATGACCGAGCCGCTGCTGCGCGTGAAGGACCTCGTCAAGAATTTTGCCATCACCGGCGGGGTGCTGGCGCGCGAGGTCGACCGCGTGCACGCCGTCGACCATGTCAGCTTCGACATTGCCGCCGGCGAAACCTTGGGGCTGGTCGGCGAGTCGGGCTGCGGCAAGTCGACGACCGGGCGGTGCATTTTGCGTCTGATCGAGCCGACCGCGGGTGAGATCTGGTTTGAGGGCAGGAACGTCACCGCGCTCGGACGCGATCAATTGCGCGCGCTGTGCCGCGACATGCAGATCATTTTTCAGGATCCGTTCGCTTCGCTCAATCCGCGCATGACGGTCGGCAGCATCATCGGCGAGGCTCTGACCATCCACAAACTCGCCAACTCCCGGCAGGCTTACCGCGACCGGATCGTGGAGCTGCTGCAAACCGTCGGGTTGCAGCCCGATCACATGCGCCGCTATCCGCACGAGTTCTCCGGCGGCCAGCGCCAGCGCATCGGCATCGCCCGCGCGTTGGCGGTCGAACCAAAGTTGATCGTCTGCGACGAGCCGGTGTCGGCGCTCGATGTCTCGATCCAGGCCCAGGTCATCAACCTGCTGGAGGACCTGCAGGATAAATTCAACCTCACCTATCTGTTCATTGCACACGACTTGTCGGTGGTGGAACACATCAGCACGCGGGTAGCGGTGATGTATCTGGGTCGGGTGGTCGAAATCGCTCCCGCCCGCGATCTCTATCGCGAGCCGTTGCATCCCTACACCGAGGCGCTGCTGTCGGCGGTGCCGATCCCCGATCCGACGGTGCGACGCAAGCGCACCACCTTGGCCGGCGACGTTCCCAATCCGATCCGTCCGCCCAGCGGTTGTCATTTCCACACGCGCTGCCCGATCCGCGAGCTGCCGCTGTGCAGTACGCAAACGCCGGCCTTGAAGCAGGGCCGCGACGGCCACTGGGTGGCCTGCCATCTGCGCGGCTGAGGTCGACGGCTGCGCGCGCCCGCGTGCGGTCTCACCCATAGAGCGTGCTGCCGTCGCCGCGAGCCTAATCGTGCAATCTCACGCGCTATCGCGCCGCCAGCACCGGCCAGCAGGCGACCGCCTTGAGGCAAGGGTGTGACCGCTGACGGTCGCTGTTGAAGACGCGGCACGGGTACGCTTGCGTACTTCATTCCTGCTTTACAGCCGGCAGGCGTCTGGCCCACGCTCCTCACGAGCTTCGAGTACTCAAATCCGATTGCAGCGGCGGGGTGTGGACCCTGGGGCAACGTCGACCTGGCCCCAGGGTCCGGTATAGCGGCAGCGGTCGCGTGTTTGCTCGGACTAAGGTGCGCGCAGTGCCGCATTCGGCTCCCTTGGCAAGGCGCCCGCATCGCATCTCAACCGATGTCCTCGCGATCGTCTTGACCAAGTGCCCATCGAAAAGGGGCGTGGTCTGAGGACGCGGGCAGCAGCTTCGCATCAACCAATGGCCGATGGCCGCCAGCAGCCCTGCGAGAAGCGATAACCGAGCTCGAACGACTAGAACCCTTGCAGCCGGAGCTGTCGCAACAACTCGCTAGCGCTGAGCGCGGTCTGCCGCGCTTGCTCGATCTGCTTGTTGGTGGTCTCGAGACCTCGGCGCAGCCGCACCAGCTCCGTCAAGCTGTGGTGCAGCATGTGCACCATGTGCTCGGGCAGGCCGCTGATGGCGGGACACCTGAGGTCCTGGGTGGTGTTGCCGGTCGGGTCGCTTGCCATACCACTGAACTCAAAGCTACCGCGCGCGCGCCCCGAGGCTAGCATACGGCGTGGGCTTCGCCCAGATCACGCGATCGGATGGCGTTGGCGGCGATGCCTCCATGTTGCTGCGAGCTGACGTCAAGGTGCCGGCGACGGACCGCGGCTGGCGTCGCAACGGTGACGTCCTCGCTGCCTTGAGTTTTGTGCGCGCTGGCCACGATTTTGCCATCGCCTCGACCCCTGCAAACTCTCGGGGGCCATGTCATGCGATGCCGGCGGGTCCGAGCCGTCAGACTTTCGTTGCTCCTGGCTGGCGTTGTACCTGGCTGCGCCACGCCTGCCACCTCGCCGCAGCCCGCGTTGGTCACTGGCGCCATGGGCAACGCCAGTTGCCTGCCGCGCGCGAATGACGCACGTGGGCAACGCTTTCAGTCAATCGCCGCCAGCTGCTTGCGCATTTCCTCGAATGTACTTCTGACCCGCGCGGCAAGATGGCGGGTCTCTTCAAACAGCGCGCTTACGCGATGATAGTGCTCTAAAAATCCTGCTTCGTTGGCGGCATCGGGGCGTGGCCGCATCGGCAGCAATCCACCACCGCCGGTCGATGCGACGGGCCGCGCAGGCACTGTCAGCACCGCCGCTTCGAACGCAACCGTCGCCAATAGCTTGTCGTGGCCGTCGGTGACTTCAACCCGCCAACCCGCTAAGATCGGCCGCCCGCGGCGGAGTTCATCGGCCGCCAGATCCCGCGCGGTCTGTTCGGCCTCAGCTCGCGCTTCCTCGAGATCGGCAAATTCCGTGCCCTCAGGGTCGCGGACCTTATCAGAGCCCCGTACGACGTTGAAAAAATAGAGCATGTCGCAGCCTCGTCCGATTGGCAACATATCGGCCCCGCAGCCTAGCACAGGGCCACCAACAAGCCAGCACAGGGAAAATGCTGCTGGTAGGGAACTACGGCGCCGAACTGGCGTTCCCCACCTTGGGGAATCTACCAGGAGCGCAGCGATGTCGCCTCTGCCCGGCAATTGGCGTGGAAACCGCGTTCTCGCGAGTTTGGGCTCCGCCGATAGCTCGATGCTGGGGCAACATCTGCGACCCGTGATCTTGAACGCTCGGCAATGCCTGGAGACGGCCAATCGGCGAATCGAGACCGTCTTCTTTCCCCATAGCGGCATCCTGTCCGTCGTCGCTCGCAGCAGCAATCACCGCCATCAGGCCGAAATCGGCCTCGTCGGTCACGAGGGCATGACCGGCCTATCGATCGTGCTCGACGCCGAGGCGCCGCCCTGCAGCACCGTCGTCCAGGTCGAGGGGCACGGGGTCGCAGTCTCGGCCGAGGCTTTGCGGGGGTTCCTGCAACGCAGTTGCTCGCTACGGCTGGCCTTGCTGCGCTACGTCCATCTGTTTGCAGTGCAGACCGCGCACACGGCGTTGGCCAATGCCAGGGGGACGGTGGAGCAGCGCTTGGCCCGCTGGTTGCTGATGGCACATGATCGGCTTCCCGGCAATGATCTGCAGCTGACGCATGAGTTTCTGGCCGTGGTCCTGGGTGTCAGGCGCGCCGGGATCACCATTGCCCTGCACCGATTGCAATCCGACGGGCTGATCTCTGCAGCCCGCGGCAGCATTGGCATCCTCGATCGCCGCGGGCTCGAGCTTAGTGCCGATGGCTTCTATGGGGCACCCGAACGTGAGTTCGAGCGGGTGCTAGCGCCCTGATCGATCTCGCGATTTGATGAATTTGCGGTCCGGTGTCTTCTGCGCCTGCCCTGGCGGGCCTATACTTGCGGTAACTTGGCAAAGCAAAAAAGTCTGCTCCAGCCACCGCGAGCGTCTTATGGCTGATGACAACAAAGTCGAAACCACCACCGTGCCGCGCAAGGCCGGCACCGTCCCGGTCGCCGGTATCGGCGCTTCAGCGGGCGGCGTCGGCGCCCTGCAGACCTTTTTTAGGACCTTGCCGGCCGATACCGGCGCGGCCTATGTCGTCGTCGTCCACCTCGATCCCGAACATCAGAGCGACCTCGCCCGGATTCTCAGCACCTGCACCAGAATGCCGGTCAAGGAAGTGGCGGGAACGGCGCCTATCAAACCGAATGCCGTCTATGTCATCCCCCCCAATCGGGGCTTGGTGGTGTCGGCCGATCAAATCTCGACCGCAGCCTTTGACGAGCCGCGCGGGCAGCGGGCGCCGATCGACCAGTTCTTCCGTTCCCTTGCCGAGCAGCACGGCGACGGTTTTGCCGTCATCTTGACCGGCGCCGGCTCCGACGGCGCGCTGGGCGTCAAGGCGATCAAGGAGCATGGCGGGTTGGTGTTGGTGCAGGAGCCTAAGGAGGCCGAATATGCCTCCATGCCGCGTGCTGCCATTGCCAGCGGTGCCGCCGACTTGGTGCTGCCGGTGCGCGAGATCGCCACGCGCATGGCCGAGCTGGTGCGCAAGAAGCAACAGCTGCAGGCCGAACACCTCGCCGGTAGCAATGAAGATGCGCTACGGCGCATCCTTGGCTTCCTGCGGCTCAAGACCGGTCACGACTTTACCAGCTACAAGCGGCCAACCGTCGTGCGCCGGGTGGCGCGACGCATGCAAGTGACGCGTACCGAGACCATCGAAGAATATGCCGCCCACCTCAAGGATCAGCCGGAGGAGGTGCAGTCGCTGTTTGCCGACCTGTTGATCTCGGTCACCACCTTCTTTCGAGATCAGGATGCGTTCTCGGCCTTGGCTCGCTTGGTGATTCCCAAGCTTTTCCAGGACCGCGACGCGGGTGCCGGTTTGCGCATTTGGGTGCCGGGCTGCGCTACCGGCGAAGAGGTCTACTCCATCGCCATGCTGCTGTTGGAGGAAGCGACCCGTCAACAAACGCGCCCCGAGATCCAGCTGTTTGCGTCCGATCTCGATACTGCCGCGCTCGCCACCGCGCGTGAGGGCTGCTATCCGCTAACGATCAGCGCCGAGATATCCGAACAACGCCTGCAGCGGTTTTTCACGCGCGAGGGTGACCACTACCGGATCAAGCGCGAGGTGCGAGATTTGGTGGTGTTCGCCGCCCACAGTCTGCTGCGTGATCCGCCATTCTCGCACCTTGATCTCATTTCTTGCCGCAACCTTCTCATTTATCTGGACCGTGACCTACAACAACAGGTCGCCACCACCTTCCATTACGCCCTGCACCCCAACGGCTACCTGTTTCTTGGCACTTCGGAGACGATCGACGGCAACATGCTGTTTCGTTCGATCGATCGCGAAACCCGTATCTATCAGGCGATCGAACGGCCGCGCGATAAACTGCCACCGCTGCCTCGGATCGTGACCGGTCCGACCTTGCCCGAACCACTAGGCCGGCCGGCCGCCCGCCGTCCGGGCACCAGCGGGGACTTGGGCGTACACCGCCAGGCGCTTGAGGAGCTTGCGCCGCCGAGCATGCTGATCGATGAGGCGCATCATGTGCTGACATTGTCCGAGACCGCAGGCCGCTTCCTGTTGCACTCCGGCGGGCCGATCACAAGCGACGCTCCCGACATTGTCAGGCCGGAGCTACGGCTTGACCTGAGAGCCGGACTGCACCGCGCTTTCGAGCAGAACCAGCTGACCTTGAGCATTCCCGTCGCCGTTCAATTCAATGGCGAGACGCGGCACGTCAGCCTGCAGGTGCGGCCGATCAGCCGGGAAGACGCCACCCGCGCCGCCTTGGTGTTGTTCCTGGAAGGCGGCAGCGTCGATCGCGCCATCGATGTGCCGCCCGGCGAAGACACGACATCATCGATGGTGGTGAACCAGCTGCGAGAGGAGCTGCTCGCCACCCGAGACCATCTGCGCGCTAGTCGCGATCAGTATGAAGCCGTGACCGAGGAGCTCAGAGCCTCCAACGAAGAGCTGCAGTCCATGAACGAGGAATATCGGTCAACGTCGGAGGAGCTCGAGACCAGCAAGGAAGAGCTGCAGTCGATCAACGAGGAGCTGCAAACGCTCAACAACGAGTTGAAGATGAAGCTCGAAAGCGTGTCGCGGGCCCACAATGACTTGCAGAACCTGATGGCCGCCACCGATGTCGCAACCTTGTTCTTGGATCCCGAGCTGCGCATCAACCGCTTCACCCCGCGCCTTGCGCAGATCTTCAATGTGGTGCCCGGCGACGAAGGTCGGCCGATCACCGATTTCACGCACCGCCTCATTTACGAGGAGCTGACGCGCGATGCCAGGCGCGTCCTGGCCGATCTGGCCGCGGTCGAGCGGACCGTCAAAAGCAAGGACGAGCGCTGGTTTTTGCTGCGCATTCGCCCCTATCGCACGCTTGACGATAGGATTGAAGGCGTGGTCGTCACGTTCGTCGACGTTACCGACCAGCGGCAAATGGAAGAGCGGTGGCAGGCCAACCAACGCCTGATGCTCAACGAATTGTCGCATCGCTTCAAGAATACCCATGCCGTCATCCAGGCCATTGCCCGCCAAAGCCTGGTTGACAGCGGTGCCAGTGACGGCGCGCAGCAGGCGCTCGCGGCCCGGTTACAGGCCTTGGCCCGATCGCACGACTTGCTTGTGCAAAATGAGTGGCATTCGATTGCGCTCGAGCTATTGGCGCGCGAACACCTCGCCGGCATGGCCGCCAGGGTGGAACTGAAGGGCCCGCACGTCGAGCTGCCGGCGGAGATCGCAACCCCGCTCGGCCTGGTGCTGCACGAACTCGCCACCAACGCCTCCAAATATGGTGCCCTCGGCAAGTCGGGGGGCAGGGTTCGCCTCAGGTGGGAGGTCGTTGAACGGGGCGGCAAACAGGAGCTCACGCTGGTCTGGAGCGAACATGGCGGGCCCGCCGTCAGCAAGCCGGCTCGGCACGGTTTCGGCAGCTTCCTGGTTGAAAATGGCATCGCCGGTGCCAAGGTGCGGCGCGAGTTCCAGCCCACCGGGTTGGTGGTCACGATCCAGTTCAGCCTCGGCAAGGACGGCCCAGATCGGGGCCAGAGCACCTAACATCGCCCCGCTAGTTTAAAAACGGAGCAAATACGCCTTCGGCGCGTTGAACCCTCAAGTTCGACCAGGAGTTGAACCCAAGGGTCCGAGCAGGAGGCGTGTCTTGGCCTATGACAACGTGGTCGTTATCGGCGGTTCGGCAGGCGGCATCGATGCCCTGATTAAGATCGCCAGAGACTTGCCGCAGGACTTCGCCGCCCCGGTCCTTGTCGTCGTTCACATGTCGCCGGACAGCCCGGGCTATCTTGCCGATATTGTGGGCACTCGCGGCCAGCTTGAGGCGCGCAACGCCGAGGCCGGCGAACTCATGCGCAATGGGGTGGTCTATGTCGCCCCCCCGGATCGCCATCTGCTGGTCGACGCCAACGGTCGCCTCAACACGCCGCGCGGTCCCCACGAAAACCGCAGCCGACCCGCGATCGATCCCTTGTTTCGTTCGGCGGCGCTTGCGTTTGGCGCGCGAACCATCGGCGTGATCCTGTCCGGCGCGCTCGACGACGGCACCATAGGTCTGCGCGGCATCAAAATGTTGGGCGGCACGACGGTGGTGCAGGATCCGCTCGATGCCATCGTTGCCTCGATGCCGTCGAGTGCGCTCAGAAGCGTGAGTGTCGACTATTGTCGCCCGGCCAGTGACATTGGTCCCCTGCTGCAGCGCCTGGTCAAGACCAAGCAGCCAAAACCCGCGGCCACGATCGAGGCGATGAGCCGCCGGCAACTCGAGACCGAGCTTGAGATCGCGCAAGATCCTACCGGCGCCGCCGCCATCAGAGAGTTTGGCATGCCGTCGATTTTCACATGCCCGGAGTGCCATGGCACCCTTCTGCGGCTGCGTGGCGAACGGCCGGTGCGGTTCAGGTGCCACACCGGGCACGCCTTTACCGCCGATACCTTGCTGGCCGAGCTCAACGAAGCCACCGAGAACGCGGTTTGGACGGCGGTACGCTCCATGCAGGAGGGCGCCATGCTGCTGACGCACCTGGCCGACCACTGGGACGCCATCGATCCCGACACGGCCAGCCGCTACCGGCTGAAGGCCAAGCGGGCGCTGAAGCGTGCCGACACGATCCGTCACTCCACCGTCGATGAAGAGCCCGTCGGTCAGCCGCGCGTGCCGCAAGCATTGCCGGGTGCCTGATGGGCTCGGCCAAGCACTGGCCAGCGGTCGGCGTCGAGCCGACCTCGCCGGTGCTGCCAGCGGCGGCCCGCCAAGGCGGCGCGGCCGCTGTCAGCTGTCGCGGCCGCTCGCCTATCCCTCGCCCTTGGCGGCCCGGCGCAGGGCCTCGGGATCGGCAATGCCATAGTCGCGCCGCACCGCATCGGCGCTGACATAGCCGTCGACGAGGTCGCGGCCGATGGCCGACGGCTGCCGTTCGCCGGGTACCCCAAAGCCGCCGGATCCGGGGGTGCGCATGTGGACCACCGAGCCGGCCGGAGCCAGGAATGCACCCTTGCTCGGCAACGGCCTGGTGCTGCCGTCGGGCGCAGTTAAGGTCACGGCCGCCGCCGCCCCGGCCTTGCCGCCCTCCAGCCCGAACGGCGGGGAGGCCATGCGCTCCATGCACAGCGCCGCCGTTGCGTCGGCGCCGTCGAGGAGCCGCCACACCCGGCGCGCGCCGCAGCCGCCGCGAAAGCGCCCGGCGCCGCCGCTGTCGGGATCGATGGCGTACTCTTCGACCCGCAATGGGAACGCCATCTCCAGCACCTCTACCGGCGTGTTCATGGTGTTGGAGATGCCGCTGGCAATGGCGTTGATGCCATCCTTGGTCGGTCGTGCACCAAAGCCACCCTTGATCGTCTCGTACGACACGTAGCGCTCGCCGCTGCGCGGGTCGACACCGCCGAACGTCATGATCGCCGATGTGCCCTGGCTGCAGGCCATCACTTGCCGTGGCCAGAAATTGACCAACGCGCCCATCACCATGTCGGCCACCCGATGCGACATCTCGTGGTTGGCATAGACCACGGCGGCGGGAAACTGGGCGTTGACGACGCTGCCCTTCGGCGCTGTGACCTCGATGGTGCGCCAGCAGCCGGAATTGGGCGGAATGAGGCCGTTGGGGTCGACCGCCATCTTGAGCGCGCAGTAGACGCCCGACGCGGTTACCGACAGTGGGGCGTTCATCGGGCCCTTGACCTGGGCGTCGGAGCCGGCGAAATCGACCAGCAAGCGATCGCCGCGTTTTGTCACCTTGATGCGGATGAAGAATGGGGCATCGTTGCCGAGGGCGTCATCGGCGATGCCGTCGCCGTCGCAAAAATCCTCAAAGCTGCCGCTGCCGTCGGGCAGATCGCCGAGCGCGGCGCGCATCAGCCGCTCGGAATAGTCCATCACCTCGGCCAGGTAGCCGATCAGGCGCTCGCCGCCATGGCGCCGCGCCAGCGCCTCCAGCCGCTCGGTGGCGCGCAGGGTGGCGGCGAGCTGGGCGCCGAGATCGCCGCGGCGTTCCTCAGGGGTCCGCACGTTGGCCAGGATCAGGCGTTCCAGGTCCCCGTTCAAGTTACCGCGGCTGACGAGCCGCAGCGGCGGCAGACGCAGCCCTTCGCCATAGATCTCGCTGACCGCGCCGTAGCTGCCCGGGGTGGCGGAGCCGACATCGGGCCAATGCGCCCTGACGCAGGCATAGCCGATGAGGCGGCCGGCATGGAATGCCGGACGCACAACGTTGACGTCGGGCAGATGGCTGCCGCCCTGATAGGGATCGTTATGGATGAAGACGTCGCCTTCGGCGATATCGGCGGCGAAGCTCCTCACCACGGCGCGCACCGCATCCGGCATCGAGCCCAGGTGGATCGGCAGGTCGGGGCCTTGCGCCACCATGTCACCCGCCGCATCGAACACGCCGCAGGAGAAGTCGCCGGCCGATTTCAGGATCGGCGAATAGGCGGTCTTGCACAAGACGACGCGCATTTCCTCGGCGATCTTGAAGAGTGCATTCTTGACGATCTCGAAGGTCGCCGGATCGGCGGTGTTGATTGGAGCGATCATTGTCGGGCGCCCTCGCGCGTCAGCCACACAAACCCGTCATCGTCCGACCGGCCGCGCCAGCCGGGCGCCACCAGCATGGTCGATTCCAGCGATTCGATCACCGCCGGGCCGGTCACGGTCGCACCCGATGGCAGGCGCCGGCGATCGAGCACCACGGCGTGTCGGCGGGCGCCCGCGAACCATAGCGGCCGGCGCCCCTTTGCCGGATCCGTGCCGGGTGCCGCCGGCGCCTGACTGAGCCGCAGCGGCGGCATGGCACCGACCGCGGCAACCCTGAGGCTGACGAGCTGGACCGGCTCGCCGCGGCTGTCGTGACCATAGCTGCGGCGATGGGCGGCGTGGAAGGCCTCGGCAACGGCGGTGAGCCCGGCGGCGTCGAGCGGACCCGCCGGCACCGGCACCGCCAACTCATAAGACTG
>Ga0126384_10000110_pt1 | contig 35920 bp, 25 predicted proteins | sample PanSoiMetPlot_36_FD_92543 | JGI IMG/M metagenome (GOLD analysis project Ga0126384, IMG submission 92543) | Tropical forest soil microbial communities from Panama - MetaG Plot_36 | ecosystem: Environmental > Terrestrial > Soil > Tropical forest > Bulk soil | place: Panama | collected 2016-02-17 | reverse complement strand
TTCGACTGAAGCATTGGGCTTGAGCCGACCCACCGCGTTGAACCACCAGGTATGATTGGATGTAAGCTGTTGAGCGCCCTCAAACATTATTGGGAGCGAAATATCGATTTCAGTGCCGGGAATCAGGCCATAAAACTCCGGCGGCATCACACCGACAATGGTCACGGCATCGGCGCCAATCTGCGCAACCTTGCCGATGACTTCCGGACTGCGGCCAAAGCGGCGCGCCCAGTAGTTGTAACTAATGACCGCGACATATCCATCGGGCCCGCCTTTCTCCGGAATCGTGTCGTCCGCGGGACTGAGCACGCGTCCCAGTACTGGGTTGACACCGAGCAGAGAGAAGTAATTTCCAGAGACGAGCTGGCCGTTGATCTCTTCCCTTTGGCCGTCAATCCTGATTCTGAGATCACGCTTGGTGAATGCTGCCAGACCGGTGAACGATTGATTCTGCTCCCGGAACCGAGCGAAGCAAGGGTATGGCGGCGCGCTGCCCCTGCCGCGAGCACCGACGTTGTGGATAAAGTAAAGTTGCTCCGGATGCTCGACCGGAAGCATCTTCAGCAGAACCGCGTCGAACATGCTGAATATCGTCGTGTTTGCGCCGGTTCCCAGCGCCAACGAAAGCACAGCAACCGCAGTGAAGGATTTGTGCTTGAGCAACATGCGCACGCCAAAGCGAATGTCTTGAATGATCTCATCCTCCCATCTGCGTGGTTGTAGACAGAGCGCATCCCAAAAGGCGCTCGTGCTGCGCAAGAGCAAATTAAGTTTATTGCGCCAATCAAGCCTGTCCCACTCGGCGAGCATTGCTTCGCGGTAACGAAGCTCAGCTTCCCATTCCTGCCGCCAATCACCACGTAAACGGCGCGGAACAATCAGGCCCGCAAAACGGATCAGCCAGAGCCAGAAACGAAATCGCGTTATTGGTTTTCTTTCAGCCATCGACTTATTCGTGTCGCAGTGCAGTCATTGGATCAACTTGTGTCGCGCGGCGTGCCGGGAAGTAACAGGCGCTAAGTGCGACAATTGTCAGAAAGGCGGTAACAATTCCAAACGCGGGCAGGTCGAATTGTCTGATGTCTGTCAGCGCCACCGCCAACAACTTGGAGATCGCTGAGCCGCCCGCCAGTCCAACTATTACGCCGACTGCGATCAATCTGGTCCCTTGCTTCAGGAAGAGAGCGATAACATCGCGATGCTGCGCGCCCAGGGCCATGCGAATGCCGATCTCGTGCGTGTGCTGGCTTACGATGAACGACATCACACCGTACAAACCGACGCACGCTAGCAACAACGCCAATCCTCCAAGCACGCCTGCAAGCAACGCGATCGCCTGGAAAGGAGTCATCTGTAACGCCAGGGAACTTTCCACCAGGAAGAGAATCGGCACTAGCTTTGAATCGAGCGAGGCTGCCTCGTTGCGCACCGCGGCCATCAGCGGTCGTGGGTCGTTCTCTGCACTGACGATCAGGTACTCGCCCTTGTTCCTCACGTTTGTCTGTTCGGTCCGCAGCGGTACGTAGAGGAATGTTTCGTCGGGCCGCCAGATCAGACCCTGACGCGTGTCATTCGTCAGACCGATGACTTCATATGAAGGGAAATTCGGCGTTGCGTCGGCGGTCTCGCGGCCAGATTGCGGTGCTACGACGCCGATGCCGATGCGTTTACCGAGAGGGTTTTCAAGCGGCCAAAACCGGCGCGCGGTGGATTCACTGATAACAACAACGGGGGCATTGGCTTGCACTTCCTGGTCTGTAAAACCACGACCCCGGGTGAAGCGTAAGCCGAGAGTTTGAAAATAATCGGCGGAGACAAAATTATAGTTTGCCTGAGGGAGATGACCCGTAGGCACCTGCTCGGGAATTGTGATCGGTGTTGTGATGTTCGGCCCTGAAAAGGGCTGCCGATACGCCTGACTGACACTCTTCACTCCCGGCAGAGCACGCAGATACGTGGCAAGATGACTATAGAGCTCGTTGATACGGCTCGGCTCTGTTCCCTGCGCGCTCAAGTTGATGGTGAAAACGTTCTTGCTGATGACTCCTGTATCGATGGTCCGTAGCTTTTGAAGATTGCGGGTCAGCAACCCTGCCGCAATCAACATCGTCAGACACACCGCGATTTGGATTACAACTAGCGCGTTGCGCAGGCGCGATTGGCTGAAGTTCGCGCCGAATGTCGATCCTTCATTCTTCAATGCGCCCATAAGATCTGATCGCGACGATTGCAACGCCGGTGCGAGTCCTGCAGCAATTCCGGCGAGTAACGAGACAAACAGAGCAAAACCGAAAACGCGATAATCCGGCGACAAATCAAGCGCGAACTGTTCAATCATCGCCGGCGGAACAGGGAGCTGTGCAAGCACCAACGGATAAATCAAATGAATCGCCCAAACCGCCAGGAGCAATCCTGTCGCACCACCAACCACCCCCAACAACACGCTTTCAGTCAGAAGTTGCCGTACGATACGCATCCGGCTTGCGCCAAGGGCCAACCGCACTGCTATCTCGCGTTGCCGCCCAACAGCACGCGCAAGCAACATGTTGGTGACATTGACACAGGCGAGCAGTAACACCAGCCCGATCGCTGTCAATATTGGCGGGACCAACTGCGTCAATCCATCTTCCAATGTAAGAAAGGTTGCGCCAGGGCTCAGCCTAATAGATTCCTTGCTGCGGCTGTCGGGATAAGCACGAGCAAGACGTTCGGCGATCATGTTCATTTCGGCTTGCGCTTGTGTTGTTGTTACGCCCGGCTTCAAACGAGCTGTCAACACGAATGAATCCGCTCGTCGCTCGGTTATCCATAGGCCATGATTCCAATTTCCCACAAGCTGATCGCGCATCATCAGCGGCGTCCAAAACTGCGGTGAATTCGGTGTCACGCCGATAAAACCTGGCGCGGTGACGCCGATAACCGTAAACGGATGTCCCGCCAGCCGGACGGTTTGGCCGATGATGGTCGGATCGGAATTGAAATGTCGCGTCCAGCAAGTGTGGCTCAAGACCAGTACCGGATGGGTGCTCGGAGTGCGGTCCTCTTCGAGCGTAAACCCGCGGCCTAACGCCATCTCCGCGCCAAGCACCGAAAAATAGTTTGCCGAAACCAACTGACCAACACCGAAGTTGCCGGGCACCAACAGCGAATCAGATTCGTCTACTGCCTGCTCGCCGAACGGCGCCATGAATTCGTTCCACGCGGTCAGCCCATCAAAAGCGGTGTTGCCGTCGCGGTAATCAAGATAATCGAGGTAAGAAAAAAGCCGAGTGCGTTTGCCGTCGCGGTCATATCCGTTTACGTTGACGATGCTGTACGGGTCTTTCAGTGGCAGCGGCTTGAGCACGAATGCATCGTAGACGGTGAACAGGGCCGTGTTCACTCCAATACCCAGGGCGAGCGTACAGAGAGCGATCAAGGTGAAGCCCCGGTTCTTTAACAGCATTCGTGCGCAGAAGCGCAAGTCTTGAATCATCGCGTCCTCCCATCGGGACGTTTGCAACCACAATGCGTCCCAGAATGCGCTCGTGCTGCGCCTGACAAGGTCGAGCTTGTTACGCCAGTCGAGCCTGTCCCAGTCGACGAGCAAGTCTTCACGGTTTTGCAGCTCGGCTTCCCACTCCTGTTTCCAATCGGCACGCAACCGGCTCGGCACGATCACGCCGATCACGCGAATCAGCCAGAGCCAGAAGCGAAAGCGCGTGGCGTTGGTTGAACTAGCCATGCGTCTCACTCGTGTCGTAATGCGACCATCGGATCAACCCGCGCGGCTCGGCGGGCTGGCCAATATCCTGCTAGCGCGGCCACCATCAGCAACAGCAGAGTGGCCAGCGCGATGGTCAAGGGATCGTTCGGCGTCAATCCATAGAGCCAGCTTCTCAGCAAATGGGTGGATGCCAGCGCCGCGCCCAGCCCGATAATGACGCCGACAAAGACGAGCAGCATGGTTTCGCGCATCACCAGACCAATCACATCTCTGCCCCGCGCGCCAAGCGCCAGACGGATACCCATCTCCTGCGTGCGGCGGGCGACGGTATAAGACATCACACCGTATAGGCCGATGGCGGCCAGCAGCAGCGCGCAGAGACTGAAGAAGCTGCCGAGTTGCGCGACGAAGCGCTCCTGGGTCAGCGATTCGTTTACCACCTCATTCATCGTTTGTAAGCTCAAGGCCTGGATTTGCGGGTCAAGCTCACGGACGGTGCGCTGAATGGCAGCAGCGGTAGCGGCCGGGTCACCAAAAGCGCGCAAGAGCAGGCGCTGCTCGGATACTTCGTCCCTGGCCTGCGGCCACTGAAAGTACGAGAGGTAAAAAGTGCGTCGCGTCGGCTCTCGCAAGTTTTCGTACTTGGCATCCTTGGCGAGGCCGATGATTTCGATTGGGACATCCTTGAGCGTTCCCTCGCGGAGTCGGAAGCGGCGGCCAATCGGATTCTGCTCGCCAAAGAAGTAGCGCGCCATCGTGTCGTTAATGACCGCTACAGGTCCGCCGCTCGAAAGCACACTCAACGGCGGCTGCTGGCCGTTCGCGAGTTGATTCAGCGGTTGAAGTTCTTGCGGGCTAAAGTCGCGTCCCTGAAGCAGTGGGATGCCCATCGTCGTGAAAAAATTCGGGCCGACCCACAGCTGATAACACTTCATGTCCTCGTCCGGTCTCTGCGCGTATCCTTCGACCGCAATGTCACTGGTGGCTCTTGAACCGCTGAGCAGACCGACGTGCGAGAAGCTCGCCCCGCGCGCGCCGGGCAGTCTCTCCAATCGCTCCAACAACTGCTGCTGAAGCTTCACCCGCTGCGCAAGCGGATAGGTCCTCCCGATATCAATCCCGAAAAGCGTCACGTTCTCGCGGTCGAATCCGGCATCGAGGTGCTTGAGGTTCTGAAAACTGCGGACGAAGAGCCCCGCACCGACCAGCAGGAAGAGTGATAGTGCGACCTGTGCGACGACCAACACTTTGTTCAAGGACAGCCGCGATCCGCCTGCGCTTGAGACGTTTTTCAATGAAGAGCTGATGTCGAGTTGCGTCGCGCGGAATGCTGGCGCCAATCCAAACAGCGTGCTGGTCACCAGCGTGACCGCGACTGTAAATCCGAGCACCTGAGAATCGAGCGCAGGGTCGAGCCTGACTAAGCCTTGCTGCGGCAGATAAGCTAGCAGCAAGGTCGCGCCATACCGCGCGAAGAGCACTCCGAGCGCGCCGCTCAAAGCCGCGAGCAGCAGGCTCTCGGTCATTAGTTGGCGAATCAGACGCAAGCGCCCGGCGCCGAGCGCCAGCCGCACCGCGATCTCTTTTCGTCGCCCCGCCGCTCGCGCCAGCAGCAGGTTGGCGACATTCGCACACGCAATTAACAGCACCAGACTGACGATCGTCATCAACACGATCAAGGGCTGCGCGACCGTCTGGCGCAGGTAACCACGCAAGAGACCGGTAGCCCCCTCATCCAGCCTGATCCTCCGCTCGAAATAGTTGCGCCGCTGAGCGGGCGTGAAGCTGGCCGCGCGTTCAGGAGTAATTTGGTTGATGAACTGCTGAAAGACCGCGTCCATCTCGGCACGCGCCTGCTCCGGCTGAGCATCAGGTTTCAGCCGCCCCATCACGCGCAGCCACTCCGCGCCGCGTCTGAGTAGATTGTTGTCGGGCATGACTTGGGGCGTCATTTCCAGCGGCCACCAAAGGTCCGGGCTGAATCCCACCTCAAAGCCGAAGAATCCGGGCGGCGCAACGCCGACAATGGTGAATGGGAAATCATCGAGTGTGATCTTTTTGCCGACCACGCCCGGATCCAGACCGAAGCGGCGCTGCCAGAACGGATAACTGATGACCGCCACCGGCTGTGGGCTGGGCGCCTGGTCGTCATCGGCGGTCAGCGTCCTCCCGGCGATGGCGCTCACCCCCAGCACTGAAAAGAAATTGCCGGAAACGCGCGTCGCCTGCACCCCTTCGACCTGCCCGCTCGCGCCCGGCTCCATCATCCGCATGCGGCCTGCGCCGCTAGCGGTGATGAGTCCGCTAAAAGAATGATTGTGCTGGTTGAACTGCTCGATCTGCCGATAGCTGTAACTACTATCAGTCCCTTGCGGTCCGGCTGTGGTGAAGACCACCAGTTGCTGCGGATCTTTAACCGGCAGGGTCTTAAGCAGCGCCGCGTTGATTAGAGTAAAAATCGCCGTGTTGGCACCGATGCCCAGCGACAACGAAAGCACCGCCACCAGGGTGAAGCTTTTGTGCGTCCGTAGCAGGCGCGCGCCAAGCCGCAAGTCTTGAAACATCTCATCCTCCCAGCGGTAGGTCTGCATCCAGAGCGCATCCCAGAGCGCGCTGGTGCTGCGCGAAAGCAGATTTAGTTTGCTGCGCCAGTGGAGTTGATCCCACTTTTCAAGTTGAGCTTCGCGGTAGCGCAGCTCGGCTCCCCACTCCTGTCTCCAATCAGCACGCAACCAGCGCGGCACGAACACGCCAATCACGCGAATCAGCCAGAGCCAGAAACGAAAGCGGTTCTGTTCGTTGAGGCAGTCATCAACCTCACTCATTCGTGTCTGAGTGCGATCAGCGGGTCTACTTTCGTCGCGCGACGCGCAGGCAGGTAACAAGCAAGCATCCGCACGCCAAACTGCAAGTCTTGAAGCATTTTGTCTGCCGGATAGGATTATCTTTCCGTGCTTTGCGGTTCTTGCGGTCTTTGCGCGAAACAAGCATTACGGATGTTAAAAACAGGGTTCGCGCAAAGACGCCAAGACCGCAAAGCACGCAGAAGACACCTTGCACTTGGTTTCATTCGTGCCGCAATGCCATCATCGCTTCTACTCGTGTCGCACGACGCGCTGGAATCCAACACGCGAACAATGCAACAGTCATTAGCAACAAGGCCACGCCCGCAAACGTCAGCGGATCAGTTGCGCTTACATTGAAAAGCAGTGTTGTCATCAGGCGCGTAAGGCCAGACGCGCTCGCTAACCCGATGCCGATGCCCAGCAGCGTGAATTTCAGGCCTTGCCTCACAACTAACCAGACTACATCAATGCTTTGAGCTCCCAATGCTATCCGCACACCGATCTCGTGCGTACGTTGCCTGACTGCATACGACATCACACCGTAGATACCGATGGCGGCGAGAATAAGCGCCAGGGCGGAGAAGATGCCAAGCAATAGTGTATTGAAGCGCGAATGCGAGACCTGATCGCCCAAAATCTGCTTCATAGTGTTAATGCGCGAAATCGGCGCGTTCTGATCGACCTCCCAGATGGCTTTCTGTAGGTCGACTTGTATCTGCTCCGCCTCAGCGTTCTCCCGTACCACCAGCGCCATTGATGACCAGGTTTGTTGTGTGTATGGGACGTAGATCTCTGGGGCGGCGTCGCGAGCCAGTCCCCTATGTTTGAAATCACTGACCACTCCGACGATCTGTCGCGCTCTCTCAGGTCTCCACATCGGAACAATCGTTCTGCCGATCGGATCTACATTGGGGAAGTATTGGCGCGCGAAGCTTTCGTTGATGATTGTCACTCCAATTGAACCCAGCGTATCGTGATCCGTAAATGCTCGACCTGCGCGGAGAGGGATGCCCATCGTGTCGAAGTAAGCTGGACTGATTAAGCGCCAGCCTGACATTGGTTCTCTGCCGGGTTCGACCGGCTGGCCCTCAATCTTGAAATTGGTACTCCAGCTGTAGCTTCCGGTAAAAGGTACGCTGCTGGTGAGCGCGACCGCCTTCGCGCCCGGCACGATTTCAAGCCGGGCGAGGATCCGCTGATAGAAATTAACGATCTGTTGCTGGTCACGAGCCTCAGGAGTTGGGAGCCATACACGCATCGTCAACAAGTTCTCGGTGTTGAAGCCGGGGTTGACGTTTTGCAGACGGATCAGGCTGTGAAGAAGCAATCCGGAGCCGACCAGCAGTACCAAAGCGAGAGCGATCTCCGCCACCACCAGCACATCACGCAATCTATGGCGGCGAAATCCGCTGCGACTTCCTTCTTTGAGCGTATCGTTGAGGTTCGCTCGTGTCGACTGTAGCGCGGGCAGCAAGCCGAAAAACAAGACGGTCAGTAGCGAGACCAGGAATGTGAACCCCAATGCGCGATTGTCAACGCCGATGTCTTCTCGCCGCGGAATGTCCAGAGGAGCAAACGATACGAGCAGATCAACTCCCCACCGCGCCAGCAAAAGTCCAAACGCGCCGCCTAGAATCGCCAACGATGCACTCTCGGTCAGCAGCTGCCGGATGATCCTCCACCGGCCCGCCCCAAGCGCCATGCGGAGGGCCATTTCTCTTTCGCGTACAACCATCCGTGAGAGCAATAAATTGGCAACGTTGACACACGCAATCAACAGGACGAACGCCACCGTACCCTGCAAAATTAGCAAGAGCGGGCTGATAGTACCGGTTACTTCCTGGTGCAAGGCCACCAGGTTCACTCCCCAATCTCGATTGGTCTCTGGATAGGCTTCTTCGAGCTGTCGGCCGATAGCCGTCATTTCAGCCTGCGCCTGTTCGAGGTTGACGCCTTCCTTAAGTCGTCCGATGGCGCTCATATAATGGGCGCCGCGCTGATTAGCCACAGTCTTGACATCAAAAGGCCGAAAAATTATGGGTGGCTGATCGAAGATCAGACTAAGAGGGCGGAAGCCGGGACGTAATACTCCGATGATGGTATAGCTGCTCTGATCGAGCGTCAGCTTTTCCCCGATGACATCGGCTTTGCCGCCAAGCCGGTTCTGCCAGAAGTTGTGAGTAATGACAACAACGCGATCCTGGCCGGCCTTCTCCTCATCCGACGCAAAAGTTCTGCCCAGTTGAGGCGTCACGCCGAGCAGCGAAAAGAAATTGGGAGAGGCCGAGATTCCGACAATTTGTTCCGTCTTATCCGCGGTGCTGATGGCAGGAAGCCAAACGTCGTAAATACTCAAGCCTTGAAAACTTTTCGCCTGTTCCTGCCAATCCAGAAAGTTGTCGGGCGAGATCACATTGTTTCCACTATCAGGCTTTTTCTCCCAGATTTGTGCCAGCCGCTCCGGCTCGTGGTACGGCAATGGGCGCAGGAGGACGGTGTTGACAACACTGAAAATCGCTGTGTTCGCGCCGATACCCAGCGCAAGTGTGAACACCGCAATCAAGGCAAAGCCAGGCTGCTTTACCAGCATCCGTATGGCGAAACGCAAGTCTTGAATCATCGCGTCCTCCCATCGGTAAGTTTGCATCCAGACCGCATCCCAGAACGCGCTTGTGCTGCGCCACAACAAACTAAGCTTGCTGCGCCGATTCAAACGATCCCACTGCACAATCGAAGCTTCACGATGGCCTAACTCGCTCTCCCATTCTTGCCGCCAATCCGCGCGTAAACGACGCGGCACGATCACACCGATCAAGCGAATCAGCCAGAGCCAAAAGCGAAACCGGGTTGTGTTTGTCGAATTGGTCTTCATTTTGACTCGCTTCTAAATCCGACCATCGAATCAGTGACTCAATTGAACGCTTCTTCGCGACGACCTAGTCTCACTGATACCCACGAATAGCAGCATGAGCATTAACGACGCTTAGCATTCACGACACTCATATCCACACGGTAGATGTCTCCGAGGCCATTGCCTGGGCTATTGAGTCGTTTCTGCAATAGTTGCGATGTCATCCGCTCATCCAACGGCTTATCGGCGAAGCTTCTTTCGCTGGTGAAGAAGAAGAACTTTCCATCGGATGTCACGATGGGGCAGAAGTCCAGGGCACTGGAATTCATTCCGGGCCCCAAGTTGACGGCCTTCGTCCATTCGCCATTCAGATGAGAGCTGATGTAAAGATCACCATCCCCGAGCCCTTCGGGGCGACCGTAGGAAACAAAGATTAGATAACTTTCGTCCGGCGCGATGAAGGGATCACCCTCGGAAAACTGAGAGTTGATCGCTTCACCAAGGTTCTCTGGCTCGCCATATTTCCCATCAACCAAACGCGCACGCCAGATATCACCGCGTCCTTTTCCACCTTCTCGAGTGGAGCTGAAATAGAGTGTCCCAGCGGCCGTTACTGAAGGATAGAATTCCTGCGCTTTGGTGTTGATTGGAGCATCAAGGTGCTTGGGCGAACTCCATCTGCCCGTCGGCATGTTTTCCACTGCCCAGATGTCGAAATCTTGCCTGGGCTGGCCGTCGACGGGTCGATTAGAGCAGAAGTAAAGCTTCTTTCCGTCAGGCGAGATAAATGGATCGAAATCGCTGTATTGCCCCGAAAACTCGGCTACCTCTGGCGTGCTCCACTTTCCCCCGCGAAAGTGCGAGACAACAATGACCCATAACAGAGGCCGTGGAGTCCGTTTCGTAAAATAGAGTGTCTTGCCATCTGGCGTGAATGCGGTATTCAACTCCATATCGGCGGTCGAAATGATTCCCTCCGCGAAGAGAGACGGCTCCGCCGTCGGGTTGTCTAAAAGATCTGTTCGTCGCGCAGAAACAAGACGCTCGTCTATAGAGAATCTGAAACTAACTAGAGCAGGGAGGGAAAGAACAACTGCAGCAGTCGCAACGAGCAGATAGTTTTTCATGGACACTTCCTTCCTGTTTCTGAAACCTGCGACGTAATTGACCATCCTCATCGTCTTCTTCCGCCACTTTTACTGCATTCTGGCTCCTGCCTACTTCATACTTCTTGCTTCCTTCCTCCTGCTTCCTGCGGCTCATCTCGTTACTCGTATCGAAGCGCGACCAGTGGATCGACACGTGTTGCCCTTCGAGCCGGGATATATGCCGCACTTATCGCAACGACGAAGAGCACTGCCGTGCCTAGACCCAGCGAGACGGGATCATTTGGTTGCATACCGTAGAGAAGAGTCGATACCAACCTCGTGGTCATCATGATTACCGGCAGTCCAATAGCAACGCCGATCAATACCAACCAAACCGCCTCGCGCAGTATCAGCCAAAGCACACTACGTCCCTGTGCGCCGAGCGCCACCCGGATACCAATTTCGCTTAGACGACTGGCGACGCCGTACGAGAGAATGCCATATAGACCGATGCAGGCTAGCATCAACGCCAGCAATCCGAAGAAGCCGGACAGAGTTGCCATCAATCGCTCCCGCAGAATCGAACCAGCGATCATTGACTTGTATCCCTGAAAGCTGACCGCTATCGACGGATTGATCTCGCCCAGTACACTCTTTACTGACGATACAATCTCGGCCTGTAACAGACGGGACCGAATAATTAGCTGGCCTCCGCTTGGCGGGTTCGGATCTTGTGTAGTCGGTAGATAAGCGATTGGCCCAAAATCCTCACGCAAGTCTTCATACTTTGTATTGCCAACAAAACCTACGATTTCATAGAGCGTCTCGGGGTCATAGGGCGTCTTCTCAATCCAGAATCTCCGTCCGACTGGATTTACGGTATTCAAGAGTTGACGAGCAAAAATCTCGTTTACGATTGCAACCTTCGCGGTGCCGGCCGTATCTCGTTCGTCGAATACCCGCCCACCCAGGACAGGAGTTCCTAATGTCTTGAAGTAATTTGGTCCGACCCTGCTCAAGCTGGTGTTCTTCCTGTTGCTTGCGTCCTCACCGTCTGACCAGATATCGTTACCCCAGCCGTTACCGCTGAGTGGAACGATATTGGTTTCAGCGACCGATTCGACTCCCGGGATGGCCTGGATTCGTTCAAGCATCTCAGCCTTAAAGCCGAGCCGGCGTTCGGTCGGCACGTTCAATCGTCTGAATCCCACATTTGCGACCAAGAGCCCTTGCTGCCTGAAGCCCACATCCACGTTCGTAAGCTTCACGAGGCTCCGTGAAAACAGAAAAGCACCAGCAACCAATACCAGCGAGAGCGCGACTTGAACGACTACGAGCGCTCGGCGCAGGCTGAATCGCTCCCGGCTGGCGGTAAGACCTCGTCCACCGGCCTTCATCACTGCGCCAAGCTCAATCCGCGTCGCGCGGAGCGCCGGTGCCAACCCGAATAGAATGCAGGTGAGCCCAGCCAACAACGCGGCAAACCCGAGGACTCGCCAATCCGGACTCAGCTCCAGAAAGACCCGGTTGCCATCGGTGTTCAGGAATGAAACCAGGAGCCGGCTCAGTCCTTGCGCCAGTACGCCTCCCAGCGTCGCACCCACGGCGGCCAGCAGTAGACTTTCAACAAGGAGCTGACGAACGAGTCGTCCACGCGATGCGCCTAATGCTTGTCGCACGGCTATCTCGCGCTCTCGTACACTCGCCCGAGCCAGCAAAAGGTTGGCGAGATTCGCGCAGGCGATCAAGAGCACCAAACCGGCGATCGCCAGCAATAACCAGAGGGAGCGCTCGTAGTTCTCGCGTAGTTGTGAGACACCGCTCCCCGCAGGCACGGCGGTTAGCTTGAATGCCAGATACTTCTCAACGCTGACAGAGGGGTAATTAGCTGGAAGTGTTGTTTTAAACAGGCCCGGTGAAATCGATTCAAGTTGAGCAGCCGCTTGCTCTATCGACAAGCCTGGTTTCAGACGCCCGGTCACAGTCAGCCACCAGTCGGTGCCCGAATCAAGCCGGTTGTTCTTACCGCGAATCACCATCTCGCCGCTAATCGGCAGCGCGATGTCGAACGAACGACCGACTTCCAGCCCAAAAAAGTTCGCCGGAGCAACACCGATTATTTCACAAGGGCTGTCGGCCAGTGTAATTTTTCTTCCAATGATGTTTGGGTCGCCACCGTATTCGCGTTGCCAAAACGCATGACTGATGACCAGGCCAGGCGAACCGGAACCTCGCTGGTCGTCGGCTGCCGTAAACACGCGTCCCAGTTCGGGCTCGATTCCCAAGACGTTGAAGAATTCACCGCTAACCCACAGCGCTTGCGCAGGGCGCACTTCTCCGCCTTGAGCAAGATTGAAACCTTCGGTGCCCCACGCAAAAACACTAGAGAATGACTCCTGGCGCTGACGTATTTGCTCCCAGATTGGATTCGTGACCATGGGACGCAAGCTGCTGAAGTTGCCACGGGCACCCTGCATATTAACAGGACGGATCTCAGCCAGTTCCTGAGGACTCTTGACCGGCAACATTCGCAAACGTACTACGTCAAGCAACTGAAAGATTGCCGTATTAGCGCCGATGCCCAGAGCCAGTGACATCACTGCCACGAACGTAAAGCTTGGATTCTTCATCAGCATTCTTACGCCATAACGCAAATCTTGAATCATTTCGTCCTCCCATCTATAGGACTGCAGCCACAGCGCATCCCAAAACGCGCTGGTGCTCCGCCAAGACAAGGCAAGTTTGTTACGCCAGTCGAGCCTGTCCCATTCAGCGACCAGTGCCTCGCGGTGACGTAACTCCGCTTCCCACTCCAGTCGCCAGTCTGCACGGAGACGCCGCGGAACGATTACGCCGATCAATCGGATCAGCCACAGCCAAAAGCGGAATCGAGTTGTGGGTGTTGAATCAGCCATCAAACTCACTCATTCGTGTATTAGTGCGACCAGCGGGTCAATCCGCGTCGCCCTGCGTGCAGGGAGATAGCAGGCCAGCATCAGCAGCAGCGCAATCGCAGCCAATGTCACGGATCCGTCGCGCTCACGCCGAAAGGCAAACTCTCAAGCAAGCGGAGCCAGAATCGAAAGCGATTTGAAAGTTTTGAATCAGTCATGGTTCGACGCCGGAGGCACTACGTCGTTCTGCGTACTGCCTACTATTCCTGCCGCAGCGCGATTAGCGGATCGACTGTAGCGGCGCGACGCGCGGGAACGTAACCGGCAACAAATGCGATGGCGATCAAAAGAAATCCGACGCCTGCGAAGGTAAGCGGATCCATACCCGTGACGCCGTAGAGAAAGCTAGCCATGAACCGGGTCAGCACAACCGATGTCAGCATGCCTAAAACCAAACCGGCCATCGTCAACCTCAAACTTTGTCCTAGCACCAGACCGAAAAGCCGGCGGGGTGTTGCGCCAAACGCCATGCGTACACCCATCTCGTAAGTACGTTGCGCGGTCGAGTAGGAAACGACTCCATAAACCCCAATCGCTGCCAGGATCAATGCCGCACCACCGAAGCTTACGAAGAGCCACATCAACGAGAGTGAGGGCGAGATCGAAGCAGCAACTGCCGCTTCTAATGTTCGGACTTCGCTGACTGGCAAGTCAGGGTTTATGCTCGCGACAAGCTCTCGCAGCTCACCAGCGAGTTGCGCCGCGCTTGCCGTCGTGCGAAATAGCAAGGTCATGTCCGTGGGTAATTTTCGGTTCAGATCAGTTGACTGCCGGTAAGGCATGTAAAGGGCGCCGCTAATAAAACTGGGCGTCGTACCAGATATGTCGAACTGGCGAACATCGCCTGCAACCCCCACAATCGTTCGCTGTCGTTGCTCCCACAGGATGCGTATGTGTTTGCCGATTGGATTTTCGCCAGGCCAATGTTGTCTGGCAGTTGCGTCGCTCACCACCACGACCTCAGAAGACTTTTCAGAGTCCGCTTCAGAGAACAGTCTTCCATTGAGCAACGGGATGCGCAGGATATTGAAGTAATCAGGTGTGATTGCTCCGGCCCACAACAAGGTAGGCCGGTCCCCAGGGACAAACGGGTGTCCTTCCAATTCCACAGGGAGGATTGGCAATTCGCTGCTCATCGGCGCGGTGTTGGCGGCGGCGGCATCACTCACGCCAGTGAGACCACGAGCACGCCTCAGCAACTCATCATACAGCGCAATGTGAGCAGCCCTCTCCTGAACGGGAAACTGTTGAGGGTAGACTCGAACGGTTACGACCTGCTCCGGGCGAAACCCAGGATTCTCCTGAGTCAGGAGCCAAAGGCTTTTGATCAACAATCCTGCGCCGATGAGCAACATAACTGCCAACGCGACTTCACCAACGATCAATGAGCTGCGCAAATGCGCTCCGGCTAGACCAGCGGGCTGCTGGCCGCGAGTCTTGAGTGCGCTTGCCAGGTCCTGCTTAGAGGCGCCGAACGCAGGCGCAAGTCCAAATGTAAGTCCGGTTACCAAGGCGAGCGCTGCCACGAAGGCGAACACCTGCAAATCGATGCCGGCTTCAATCAGCAACGCATTGTCCCCGGGCAGCAACGACTTCACCAGGGAGAGACTCGTGTAGGCGAGGAGCAGTCCCAATCCAGCGCCGGCAACCGCGAGCGCGACACTCTCGGTCAAGAGTTGTCGCACGATGCGTCCGCGACCAGCTCCAAGAGCAGCCCTCACCGCCATCTCTCTCTGCCGCGCGGCAACTCTAGCCAGCGACACACTCGCCACATTGGCGCAGGCAATCAACAGAACGCAGCCAACTGCAGCAAGCAGCAGGAGTAGCTTCCCACGCAGATTGCGGGTCAAATCTTCTTGTAAGGGGACGACGATTGATTTCGCGTTCCAATTGTCGCCAACCGGCCAGGGAAACATCGAACTGATCTGGACATTCAGTGTATTCAACTCGCTCTGCGCCTGCGGTTGAGAGCTGCTTGACTGCAATCTCGCAATCAAGGACATCCAGCCATAGTTCCAGTACTCTTCTTCATTGGTCGAATCGAAGCGAGCAGGAATCCATAGCTGCGTGCTGGGCGAAGGAAACGTGAAGTCAGGAGGCATTACGCCAACCACCTCGCGCGCCACTCCGTCGAGAGCAACCGGGCGACCGATGACATTAGGATCGCTACCAAATCTGTACTGCCATAGCGCGTGGCTGAGGATGACGACACGGTCGCGCGCGGGCCGATCTTCTCCAGCTTCAAATGTGCGCCCGAGCCTGGGTGGAGTGCCAAGCAACGTGAAGAAATTGTCTGACACCTGGCTGCACATCAGCCGCACTGCCTCACCCTGCCCCGTCATGCTCAATTGTGAATCGGCAGTGAAAGCCGCAACGTCCATTGTCTCGCTCTGTTCCTGCAAAGCGGCAATGGCACCTTTCGGATACGCCTCTGTCACGCGCACGAGACGATCGGGCCGAAGATAAGGCAAGGGGCGGATGAGCACTCGATTCACGAGACTGAAAATCGCGGCGTTGCCGCCGATGCCTAACGAAAGCGAGAGTACCGCGACAACGGTGAACCCTTTGTCTTTGAATAGCATTCTTAGACCGAAACGCAAGTCTTGAAGCATTTCGTCCTCCCATCGGTATGTCTGTAACCACAGCGCATCCCAGAAAGCACTGGTGCTGCGCCGGAGCAGGTTACTCTTGCGACGCCAGTCGAGTTTGTCCCATTCGACTAGTAACGCTTCCCTGGATTGCAGTTCGGCTTCCCACTCCTGCTTCCAATCAGCGCGCAAACGGCGCGGCACGATCACGCCGATCAAACGGATCAGCCAGAGCCAGAATCGACAGCGAGTTGTACTCGTCACATCGGCCATCAGCCATTCCCTCACTCGTGTCGCAGCGCGATCATGGGATCAACTTTTGTCGCCCGTCGCACAGGAAGCCAACATGCCATAAAGGCCACGCACGCCAACAACAACGTAACGCCCGCGAAAGCCCACGGATCGGTCGGCCCAACGCCATACAACAGACTCCTCATTAACCGTGTGCTCGCCAACGCTCCAGCAAGCCCAAACAGCAAGCCAAGCGCGACCAGCTTCATTCCCTGTCCAACCACCAGTCTCAAAACATCACGCCTTTCCGCGCCCAAAGCCATCCGGATGCCGATCTCATGCGTCCGCTGAGCGACGCTGTATGCCAACACCCCATAAAGCCCGATGCTCGATAGGAGCAATGCCAGCAAGGCGAAGGCGATGGTAATCTGCGCCTGAATCTGTTTCTCATTGAGCGCCTCATCCAGATACTGCTCCAACGTCCTTACGTCGTAGGCGGGTAAGCGCTTGTCGAGTGCACTGATTTCGTTCTGCACCGCGCCAATCAATTCCTCGGGGTTGCCGGTTGTGCGCAGGTGCAGCGCCAATCCGCCATCGTAATGTTGATTGAGCGGAACGTATGCTGTCGGGCCCGAAACGCCGTTGAACAAACTCGACCCTTTAGAATCACGCGCAATGCCGATGACCTGAACAGGCTTCTTCCCCTTGTTGTTTTTCCAACTGAAGTATTTGCCGATTGGGCTTTCGTCGGGCCATGCGCTTCGCGAGAAGCTCTCGTTGATGATGGCGACCAGCGGCGATTGCGCTTTGTCTTGTTCCGTGAACTGCCGTCCGGCCAGGAGCGGGATGCTCATCGTGTCCAGATAATTCGGCGAGACGATGTTGTACCGGATGTTGATCTCTTGCCCGTTGTCGAAGTAGACCGTGTTGCCCCGGCTGTTGCCTTGCAGCGGCACGCTCAGCGCCAGGCTGGCAGAATCCACGCCGGGCATGCTACCGGCGCGTTCAAGCAGTTGTCGGTAAAAACCTCTCCCTTGCTCTTCGCTGTACCCTTGCCGGCCAAGATCGAGCCGTGCCGTCAATAAGTTTTCGTACGCAAAGCCAAGATTGATCGCCTGCGCATTGCGCAGCGTGCGCAAACACAGCGCTGCGCTTATGAGCAAGACAAGCGTCAATGCAATCTGTCCTGTGACCAGCACACTGCGCAAACGGAGGCGACTTACGTGCCCTCCACCACTGGATGCGCCTGCCGCTTCTTTCAGCGCTGAAATTAGATCGGGCTTCGAAGATTGCAACGCGGGCACGAGGCCAAACAGGATTCCTGTCGCCAACGAGAGGCCGAGCGTAATACTCAACACGCGCCAATCCAGCGTGAATGCAAGCCGCGTTTTCAAGTCATTCTGCGACTGCGGCAGCATCGTGATGATCCACACGCTCACCCACTGCGCGACGAACGCCCCCAAAACTGCACCGATCGTCGCCAGCAGCGCGCTCTCAGTTGCCAGTTGCCTCACGATCCGCAAGCGCCCCGCACCTAGCGCCATCCGCAAGCCGATCTCTTTCTGTCGGGCTGTCGAACGTGCCAACAACAACCCAGCGACGTTGGCACAAGCAATCAACAGCACGATAGCCACCACTCCGAGTTGAATGCGCGCGAGTTGTGTTAACTCATCGCGATCGCCAGGCAGTATGCCCAGGCCAGCCACGACTCGCGCTCCGATTTGTGCGTTGGTTTCAGGGTAGGTCTGGGCTAAGCGCTGCGAAATAATGTCCAGATCGGACTGAGCCTGCCCCAGAGTGATGCCCGGTTTCAACCGACCAACCAGGTTCAAAAATTGCGCTCCGCGGCCTTTGAGCCAATCCACACCGATGCTCACCATCCACGGGTTGCTGTCCCTCCACCTGGTCACCGGAATCCAGACATCACGGTTTTCGTCGGTTGTACTCGTGCCTTTGAACTTCGACGCTACGCCGACGATGGTGTAACTGTGCGCATTGAGGCTGATAGTCCGGCCGACCGGCGTTTCGGTGCCGAAATGCTTCTGCGAAATCCTCTCACTGATCACCGCAATCGGCTCCGCTCCTTCGGTCTCTGTGTCTTCGGGCTGAAGCAAGCGACCTTGCGCCGCACGCACACCCAGCACCTCGAAATAGTTGCCCGTCACCAAAGCGCCCCAGACGCGCTCTGCCCCTTTATCCGTGCCCAGGTGGAAGGCCTGCGTGCCTTCAGCTGCAATTCCCGCCAGCGTCGTGTTCTGATCGAGGTAATCGCGATAGTTGGCATAGGAGGAAGTGTTGAAACCGAGGCCCCCCGACGACTGCCCGATCCGCACCAGATGCTCTGCGTCCGTCACGCCTGCCGGCGGTTTCAGCAACAGCGCATCAAACACGCTGAACATTGCGACATTCGCGCCGATCCCAAGAGACAATGTGAGGACGGCAATCAAGGTGAAGCCTGGTTGCTTCATCAACATTCGCACGCCGAATCGCAAGTCTTGAATCAATGCGTCCTCCCATCTGTACGTCTGCATCCAAAGGGCATCCCAGAACGCGCTGAGGCTGCGTCGAAAAAGATCGAGCTTCATGCGCCAGTCCAGCTTGTCCCACTGAGCAAGCAGGGCTTCACGGTTCTGCAACTCCGCTTCCCACTCTTGCCGCCAATCGGCCCGCAGGCGTCGCGGCACGATCACGCCGATAAAGCGAATCAACAAAAGATGTGGTCTCACCGAGCGCTGTTGAGAGTTGGATAACCGCATTTTCTTCGACTTACTCGTGACGAAGCGCAGCAATTGGATCAACCCGAGCGGCGCGAAGCGCCGGCAGGTAGCACGCCAGCAAAGCAACAAGTAGGAGTAACAATGGCGTTGCAATGAATGTCGTCGGATCAGTAGCCGTCACGCCAAACAACAAATTCGTTAATACTCGTGTTAAGCCAAGAGCGGCCAGCAATCCAACCCCAATGCCACAAAACGCCAGGCTCATTCCTTGACCGACGATCAATCGCAACACATCTCGCGGTTGGGCGCCGAGCGCCAGCCGTGTTCCGATCTCGCGAGTGCGCAACGCGACTGATTGATGGATCAGGCCGTATATACCAACTGCGGCTAACAGCAACGCGATCACTGAAAACAGAGTCAATAACCAGGTTTGAAAACGCCTCTGTGCGACATCGTCCGCAAGTCGACTTTCTAAACTAGAGCTTCGAGAGATCACGACGGTCTTATCAATCGCGCGAATTTCATTGCGCACCGCTGCTGCGATTTGGGTCGGTTCCGAGGTTGTCCGGATCAATAAATTCATTCTGCGTTCCGGGATTTGCAGGTAGGGCAGGAAGATTTGTGCGATGGATTCACGTTCCAGGCTCTGGCGGCGCATATCACCAACAACGCCGACTATCGTCAACCACGGATTACGCGACTGCCCAGATCCCAGCTTGAATCGCTGACCAAGCGCTTCCTGATTACTGGCCCAGAACCGTCGCGCCATCGTTTCATTTATGATCGATACCGGAGCCGCTCCTGGATTGTCCTGCGCATTGAAAAAGCGTCCCGTATGTAGAGGCACGCGCAGGGTTTGAAAGACATCACCACTGATTACATCTCGTCTGAATGGTATGCGCACTGGTTCTGAACTATCGGCCGAGGCGCGTTCAATAGTGATCGGGCCGTCAGGATTCCCACTAATGAAGATCTCCTCGGTCAGACCAGCAGCCACGACACCCGGCAGGGCCGCGATCCGGTCGCTTACCTGTTGGTAGAAGAAGCACCATTGATCGGCAGGGCTGTTTCTGGCGGGAGCTGTCTGTAGAAGCAGAACGTTTTGCGGATCAAACCCGAAGTCAACGCGCTGCAGTTGCATGAAGCTGCGAATTAGGAGGCCGGCACCAGCAAGCAGCAGCACCGCCAGACTGAACTCAGTTATAACGAGTAAGCTGCGCAGACGACGGCTGCCGACGCCCCCGCTTGCACTCCGTCCTTCTTTCAGTGCTATTCCAGGATGAGCTTGCGAAATTTTCAACGCCGGCGCCAAACCGAAAAGCAAGGCGGTCAATAAAGAAACGACAGTGGTGAACGCCAGCACCTTCGCGTCAATCGCAACCTTGTCCAAATCGCGAATACTTAGTGGGCTAAAGCGGAGCAGAACCTGAATGCTCCAACTCGCGATCAAAAGACCGCCCGCCGCACCGAGTATGGCGAGCAAGCCGCTTTCGGTCAGCAATTGTCGAATGAGCCGCAGCCGGCTCGCGCCAAGCGCAATACGAATGGCCATTTCGCGTTCTCTCGCAATGCTGCGTGCCAACATCAAGTTAGCAACATTCGTGCATGCGATTAGAAGCACGAAAACAACCGCACCGAATAGAGTCCAGAGCGCCAGGCGCACATTACTTCCAGTGAGCTGAAGCTGAAACGGGACGACACTTATGCCCAATCCTTTGTTTAGATCCGGAAAAGCTTGTTCAAGACCTTGCGCAATGGTGCTCATTTCCGCTTGCGCCTGTTCGGATGAGACCTGCTCCTTTAGTCGTCCGATGACGCGCCATGCGCCAGCGCCGCGTTGCGCCTTCTGCGTCTCCCAATTCGGGATTAACGTGTGAGGCAACCAGATATCGGAATTATTTTCGGGAAATTGAAAATGCTCCGGCATCACCCCGATCACTTCCGAAGTCACGCCGTCAATCTCCAGTGTTTGTCCGAGGACGCCAGGAGACGCCCCGAAACGCCGTTGCCACAGGCTGTGGCTTAAGACTGCGATCCGAACCTTTTGTTGCTCTTCATCATCGGTGAAAGTGCGACCAAGTGCGGGCGCGACACCTAGCAACGAGAAAAGGCTTGCCGAGGCGTGTACACTCATGACTTGTTCCGGCTCATCCGTGCCCGTCAAAGTCACCGAAGTGGGATCGAAGAAAGCCAAGTCCTCAAAAGAATTGTTCTGCTCACGCCATTCTGAAATATTCCCATAGGCTGTCGGCTTTTCCTTGATGTTCTGCGTATTCGATTCAGACCAGAGAAAGACCAGACGATCGGCCTTTGGGTAGGGAAGCCGACGAAGTAAAACAGAATTGACAATACTAAAGATGGTGATGTTGGCCCCAATACCTATCGCTAAGGTGAACGCTGCAATTACTGTAAAGCCCGGCTGCTTTAACAGCATCCGCACGGCAAAACGCAGGTCTTGAATCATTGCGTCCTCCCATCTGTAGGTTTGCATCCAAAGCGCATCCCAGAACGCGCTCGTGCTGCGACGGAGCAAGTCCAGTTTGGTATGCCAATTTAGTTGATCCCATTTTGCGAGAAGCTCTTCGCGGTGACGCAGCTCAGCTTGCCATTCTTGCCTCCAATCTGCGCGCAGTCGTCGCGGCACGATTACACCGAGAAGGGAAATCAGGGCGAGGTGGGGCCGCTTTAAGAAGCGTTTGCGGCGTGGGGGCTGTGACATAGCTTTGACCTCAGGCGCGGGATGTTTTGGGTTCGCGCACTCTTTGCAGTTGAGGTTGTTCGAGCAATCGGTAGCGTTTTATGGCTTCTGCCAGGGCCTCGCGTCCGGCGCGGGTGAGTTCATAGTACTTGCGCTGGGGGCGAGGTTCGGACTGAGAGATGCTTTGTTTTTCCCATTTGGAGACGAGGTAGCCGGCTTCTTCGAGGCGTCGGAGGGCTGGGTAGACGGTGCCGCCAGGTACGCCGGTGATATCGATTATGTCGAAGCCGTAGAGGTAGCCGTTTGAGATGGCCCGGAGAATAACCGCCGACGCATAGGTCATGAATCCTTTGCCCATAGAGCTCCTTCAATATCAAGATACTAGAATTCTATCTAGCAAGAATTCTATCTAGCCAGAATTCTACATAGGGTCCACGGGGCGGGTCAACTACAAAAAGATGTTGGAGAGAAATTGATTCCGCTCGTATCCTTTGTGACCTTGCTGGTAGTAATAGAGTGAAGGCGGCGGCAGAAGCTCCGGCAAATCAGATTGCTCGACGGTCCATTATTACGATTCGGCGCATGCCATGACAGATGAACGATTGCTCAAACGGGCACGGCGAGGAGACGAGGCGGCCTTCGGGCTGCTCTATGAACGTCATCGCGACCTCGTTTTTCGCTTCGCCTACCGGCTGTTGCAGTCACCCGAAATCGCCGAAGAGATCACCCATGATTGCTTCATCAGTTTGTTGGAAGCGCCGCGGCGGTTCGCCCCTGATGCGCAACGTGCTTCTCTCAGAACCTACTTGTGTGCAATAGCCCGCAATCTTGCCTTCAAACGTTTGCGCGGCGTCGATCACGAGACGCCGTTGGAACAGTGGTCGGAAGACCTGGCGGCGCCTGACGCCGTTGGCCCCTTGCAGCTTGTTTTGGCTGCCGAGATTTCCGAAGCCGTGCGCAAGGCTGTGGTCGCATTGCCTCTTCTTCAGCGTGAAGCGTTGATTTTGTTTGAGTATGAGGACCTCTCGCTTGCAGAAATCGCTGAAGTGGCCGGCGTGGATGTCAACACCATCAAATCACGTCTACATCGCGCCCGTGAAAGCTTGCGCCGTGCGTTGGCGCTCTATGGCGATCAGCGTAAAAAGGCCCGGTTGGAGGCAAAATGCTTATGAATAATCAAGAACTGAACCACCTTGCTGAGCAAACACCTATGTCGGACGGCGTAGATCCGGATACGAAACAATGGTTGGCACAATGGGAGGCGCCGCCGCCGTCGGCGCAGCTTGATGCACAACTACACGCAAGTTATCGCAAGCAATTTCGGCCACGACCGTGGTGGCAGCGTTGGCTGAACATCTCAATACGCCTTCCTGTACCCGTTGCGGCGACAGTGGGGCTGGTGCTGTGTGTGATGTCGTGGGAAGCCGCGCATTGGACCTCGAGCATAACTATTCAACCTGGGACGGACACTACGCAAACGAAATTGGTCGAAGTCCCGGTGATACAAGAGAAGATCGTCACGCGGCTCATTTACGTAAAGGCCAGGCAGGTCACGTCTTCTAGGCCGGGACTCAATGCACGGCCTGCCCCAACTTCGCGTCAATCGCCTGACGCGAGCGAGGTTGGTTCTCAAGCTGATCTCGCTGGTCTTCGGCCGGTCACGGAAATCAAAATCGCAGTCAATCATGGAGGTAAATTGCAATGATAGTCATCCTGACCGTTTTGTTCTCGCTATTCGTTTTCCCAACTGGTTTCTTATCGGCGTTGCACTCAGAAGCCCCCGTTGCGAAGCCGCTCGGGCTAAATGCTGGACCGGATGGAAACCGCCAGCCGGGATTGGAGCAGCAAAACCCCGATGTGCGGGGCATCAGACTTAACGGTGTGGTGGTTTTCATCTCTACCATCGCAACCGGGCGGATCACGAATGAGGGTGTTACCCGGTTGTTGAACATCAACGATAAAGGCAATACGATGGACATTACTCTGATAAACACATTGACCGGACTTTACATCGGTTATGGTTTACATGTAGAGCTCCTCGATGAGTCGACAAGACTGCGAGTCTCCATAAAACCGCTGTCCGAGGAGACCAATCGCGATATCCGTGAGAGCGTCTTGGCAAGAGTTATGAACGAGAAGTGGCCCGACAGAGGCAATCGTGATCCGCAACCATTGACTCGCTATCCTGCGCCACAGATTATCAACCCGTCCGATACTCTCACCTTGTCGTTGTGGATGAATCCTGAAACCGGGGCCACTGTTAGCGATCAAATTCGATTTGAATTGGATCAACCTGCCTCTGCTCGTGATTTCACTCTGAGTGATGTGAGACTCCTCCTCAGTGACTTTAGTCTCCTTATAAACGGGAAAGTATGCAGCGGGGAACGAAAGTTCAGGGGGGTTAGTGGCTCTTTGCCCTGGCTATATGTTCCGGGAAAGGGACGCTTTATCTTCTCGCTCCAGCCGCACCAGGGCCACAACTTTCAGAAGGTGGGATTGATTGAGCGAAACAAGCTGAGTTTCAGTTACGACGGCGATACCTACGAATGGATATGCGGTGCGCCGATTCTCGGGCCTGGTACTTGGAACTTATGGGTACTACATGACCGCGATTTCCAAGAGCCGGCAGGGGAACTTATCGAAGTCAATCAAGTCAGCAAAGGAAATTGCTGTTTGTATGGTGTATTAGGCAGTCCGGCGTTACTTCCCGGCGCAGACAAATAGCGCCAGGCTCAAAGATACTCGCATCTAACCCCCTGGGTGATACGTCCTCTCGGTGTGACCCTTGAGCTGTGACGGATAGAAGTAAACCTCCCTCAGATCGCCGGTACTATAACGCTTCGCCTGATCATTGAAGTGCGGTGAGGAAGGATTCCCGCTTTCTCCGCCCGCCGTCACCGCCCTGGCGCGAACGGTCTTGCCGAACTCAACGACCGCAACAAAGCTGTTGCCGCTGGTGCCATAAATCTTCTTTGAACCCTTGTATGATCGAGCTGCAAAAGAAGCCAATGAACCAAAGTTTGCGGAAGTGAACCCGACCGGGATACTTGGAGCCGCGTCGCTAAAGGGATGAACTATGTCATCCGTCAGGCGCTGGAAGCGATTGATTTCACCCCACGGCGTCTTCCACGATCCAAAATCTGCCGCCAGTTTGTCACAAGCCGTCGACAATGACTGCAGCAGTTGCTCCCCCGTTACCTTGGTAGCCACATAGTCAGCTGTGGAAGTCCCTGCTGCGCGTCGAGCCTCAACGCCGATCTTTCGAAGAATATCCTCGGCCCAGAATACCGCCAGCGAGGTCGGAACTGATTCTACCGACCAACGCAGGTTCCAGGCTCGCAGCACAGAGATCGGCTCCGACAACTTTGCTTTTAGAGGATTGTCTGCCGGAGCCTGCTCCCACGCCTTCACCAATGCCGGTATCGGTTTCTCGAACCACGACAAGTAGCTGTCATAAGCTGCCGCTATCAACGAGTCTAAGGTGAAATCCTTTTTGTTCTCGAGGACTCGTATCGCATGGAGGCCGCGCGCGGATTCTGTCCCTGAATCGACATAGACGGGGTAATCAGTCTTCTTGAGGCTGCTAGAACCGGCCGCTGACCACGGCCAGTTGTTGCTGTTATAGAGCCAACCGCTCGCTGGGTTAAACAGATTTGGTGACTCATCGACCGACAGAAGACCTTGCCATTCCGTTTCCGGATCGCCGCCGTCAACTGGTTTTGTCCAATCGAATTTCGGATTCCGACGCGGGATAAAGTTGCCGTGAAAGTAGGCAATGTTCCCATCGGCATCAGCGTAGATGGTGTTGTTCGATGAATTCGTGTGCAACTCCATTGTCTGTTTGAATGATTTGTAATCCCTCGCTTTTGTGCGCGAGTAGGATTGTGTCAACGCCTTAACCGGTTCCTGCATCAGGTGGATGCTCAGCCACTTTTCTTTGTTGGCGCCGATTATCGGGCCGTGGTGTGTGCGATAAACGGTGAACGTCTTTTCAGCCATTCCTTTGTCGGTTTTGTATGGCACTTTGATCTCAGTTTTTGTAAAAGGACGCTCTTCATTTCCGTACTTGTAATAGAGGCCATCCGCCTTCTTAATTAGTGTTTCCAGGTATGTGTCGATCCCGTCAACTGCGCTGGTTGTATGCATCCAGCCTACCCGGTCATTGAAACCCTGGTAAATGAAAAACTGTCCCCAGGTCGCAGCGCCGTAAGCGTTCAAGCCCTCCTCGCTTGCCATCTGGAGCTCCGATCTGAAAAAGAAAGAAGTGTGCGGATTGATGAGAAGCAGCGCGCGACGGCCGGTGGTGTTTGTCGGCGATATAGCGATGCCATTAGACCCGCCGGGCTCTGCTAGCGGATCCTGATCATCGTTATTAGCGGTAGCAACTTGCGCGTTTTCGTAAAACGCCTTGAGCTGTTCCAGATTAATCGACTCGATGTCTCCCCCAATGCTGCCTTCGGTGTATGTCAGCGCCATCCAGGGCTCAAAATGTTTGATCACCCGCGGCGTTACCGCTGGATGTTTCGCAAGATAGAAGTTAAGACCGTCGGCCCAAGCGACCATCAATGCTTTCAACCACCCAGGGCTAGCCTCGTAGTGCTTCTCCATTGCGGCGGGGTCGATGAAAATCTTCATTCTTAAGTCGCGCCATATGGCTGTCTCGCCTTCCGCTTCTGCGAGTCGTCCCAAGGAATTTATGTAGTTGGTTTCAACGCGATTGAAATCGTCCTCGGCCTGGGCATAGATGGCGCCGAAGACCGCATCGGCGTCAGTTTTGCCGGACACGTGGGCGATCCCCCAGTCGTCGCGAGTGATGGTTACACTCCGAGCCCGCTGCTCCCATCGCTTGAGATCGTCGTTTTGAGTTCCCCGTGTAGCAACGGACCCAAAGGCGACTAGAAGAGTAAAAAGGACAACGAGAGCGAGCTTTTTCATTGGAATCCTCCTGAAGATCATCGCGACGTGGACAGTACAGGACAAATAGGACCTATATGACCTATTTGGCTATCTGCTCAAGGTAATCCTTTAGTTCCAGGTGGCCACCATACGCTGCCCAGCTGGCGGCTGAACCTCCGCGTTCGCCGTCCTTCGCGTCCGGATCAGCGCCATTTTCTATAAGCCATTCGACCATTCTTCGATGGCCGTGGACCGCAGCGTTGTGCAGGGCTGTGCCCGGGTAATGGAAACCTGGGGGGATGGAATTGATATCCGCCCCTTGTTGTAACAAGAATTTCGCAGCATCGAGATGATTTTGCATACAAGCATAGACGAACGCGTTGTTAATGATATCCAGCGATTGGTGAGCCCAACGTTCATTGCGCTGAGGCTTCGTTCTTACTTCTCTCGGCGAATTTGATGTAAGCGCGTCTTCGAAAGGCCAATGGATCTCACCCGCTTCGCGTTTCAGGCTTTGATCTTTATTAAAAAAGTCTTTGATCAGATCCAGGCGACCGAGCCCGGCTGCGATTCGAAGGTTGTGGACCGACGCACCGCGCTTGAGCAGCAGATCGCGAACTTCATCGTTTCCCCAATACAGTGCTTCTTCCAACGGTGACCAGTCACCGGTGCCGTCAATGGCAGCTCCGACGTCCAGCAAGTAATCAGCTACTTCGACATTGTTGATGCTCGCGCATGCCAGCAGGGGCCCATTAATTTCTGCGCCCGCATCGACAAGGATTTTAGCCATTTCAACTTTATTCGGAACGTCGCGTGCGTCGAGGGTCAGGCACTGGAGTAAGCTGGGATGGCTTTTGGATGAGCGTGCAGTTGCCAGCGAAGGGTCCTGGTTGAGCAGAGCTCTCAAAGCATCTATATCACCGGAGTTGATCGCCTCAATGGCAGGATGAAACTTTTGGTCCATGCTTCAAGCCTCAGGGTTTGGCGTTCAGCGTTTAGAGATCGTGGTTCGCCGTTGATCTCTCTAATCTGCGTAATCTGCGGATGTCCAAGTTCTTGAGTCTTTGGAAAAGCTGAAACGATCCGCAGATTACGCAAATTAGAGAGATTACGCCGAACGCTAAACCCTGAACGCTGAACGGCGAACGCCGAACCCAAACTTCAGTTTGGGTTATCTCAATTCTGCCGTTCACCCAGGCAATAACAAAGGCCATCTGGCGCAACGACGAAAAATACCTTGTACGAAGTAGCTCCGTGCTTATCGATTCGAAACCCTGCGTCTTCCTTTTTCAAACCATTCGTCCTTAATTCCGAAAACGCTGCTTCGGCATTGTCGACCTCAAAAAAGCAACCCTCCTGACTCGAATCACCGCCATTTTCGGCAAGACCTATCTGAATATCATCTCTTCCCAGAATTGCCGATTTGACGGGAGACTCAGACCGCGAGACTACCTTGAATCCCATTATTGTCTCGTAAAATGGAATCGCTTCCTCCACGTTTGACACCGGAAGATTCATTTTGTCTTCGGCGTACGGCGCAACTGTTTTATAAAATGCCTTCATTTACTTACCAACCCCCATAGCTTTGTAATCACAAGCCGCCTCAACTTTTATGCCGGTATCAGAAGAGTGAGCCCTGCCGGGGCTTGTCATCGAAAACCGAACGACCGCCAACCGACGGCGAGATCGATTTCTCGTGCGCAATAACCTCGTCGAAATTAGCGATCGGATCGAGTTTGGTTTCTACCGTGTTTACAAAACGCTCAAGCCGCTTAAAGCCTTCAATCTTCTCTGTATCACCGACCTTGGCGCGGTCCAGTGAATTTCGCAGAAAGTTGATTGATTCGTCATAAGTCTTCAACGGAACGGGAAACGGATGCCGATCCTTTCCGCCGTGCGCAAACGAAAACCGCGCGGGATCGGAAAAGCGACTCGGTGTGCCATGAACCACTTCGGCAACCAGTGCGAGCGACTGAAGTGTACGCGGCCCGAGCTTTTCCAGCAGCAGTAGTTCGGCAAAGTCGTGTAGCTCGCGATCGTACGCAACTGCCAACACTGCTCCAAGCCTCTTCAAGTCAACGCTTTTCGCGCGAACTTCATGATGACTTGGCATTCGCAAATAGCGCGCCGCCTCCAGGGTCGTTTCCGGTTTGTCGTGCGCGATCTCAAGCAGCGACGTTTGCGCTGGCTTTGCCTGAGCGTCGACCAGGTTCATTATCGTCCCCTGATTCTCGCCAAAGATCGCGGTGTGCGGTTCCGAAACGAAATTGGTTACCGCGGCTGAGTGCCAATGATAGCGACGCGCCAGTCCGCTTCGATCATTCAAGCCTTGCTGGACTACCGCCCACTCGCCGCTTGAACTCACCACGAAGCTGTGAAGGTAAATCTGGAATCCGTCGGCGATCGCATTGTTGTCGATACGCGCCGTCAGCCGGCTGGTGCGAACCAGATCTTCGCCGTCAAAACCCTTGCGTTCCGAAAGCGCTCTCAGTTCCTGCGGCGTGTTGCGCGAGAAACGGCCTCGACCGCCGCAGATGTAAATGCCCAGCTCGTCAGCTCTCGAAGCTAGGCCGCGTTTCAAGGCGCCCATCACCGACGTCGTTATGCCTGACGAGTGCCAATCCATTCCCATCACGGATCCGAAAGCCTGGAACCAAAAAGGATCGCTGAGACGCGACAAGAACGCCGATGTTCCATAATCATGAATAACGCTTTCAGTTATTGCGGTACCGAGCTTGGTCATCCGCTCAGCGAGCCATTGCGGAACACGGCCGCCGTGGAGAGGAAGGTCTGCTACGCCTGAGCGCTTCATTCTGTAATTTTAGGAGGCTTCTGTTCAGTTTTCCATTCGTTGCGAAGGAATGCTAAAGCGGTCTTTGCGAAGTCACCAGTGGTTGCCCCCGCGCCTTGAAATTCACCGAATATCGGACCGTGGCCGCCGTTCGGAATAATCCAGAGGAATGAGTTCGGAATCGCATCATACATTTCCATCGCGAGATGAGGCGGATACAGCGGATCGCGATCGCCGTGAACTATCAGAGTTCGGGCGGTGATTGTGGAAAGAAGAGGCTTGGTGAAATTCATATCATCGTAGCTGTCTTTGAGAGAGCGCATTTGATTCCATATCGCTATGATTTGTTCGTCACCTTGAGTATGCCATTGCCGCATCTGTTTCCACTCGGCCTCAGTCCGCGTCTCGGGAGTCATCGTTGCCATTATCGAGCGGGCGCTTTCTGGAAAGTAAGGCGTACCACTAACCAGCACCATAGCATCGACTCTTCCAGGCTGTTGGGTCGCAACGTGAAGAAGAGTCTTTGCTCCAAGACTCATCCCAATCGCTTTGAACCGTTGGATGCCAAGCCGGTCCAACAAGGCAAAGACATCATGCGCAATTTGTCTGAAGGTGAACCGTCCTGAAGGGTTGGTTGTTCGTCCGTGCCCGCGCAAATCAGGAACAACCAACTCGTATCCATCGGGAGGGGAAGGGAAAACCAGGTCCCAATTCGCACCGATGCCGCCTCCGCCGTGCAATAGAAAGAGCGGCTCGCCCTCACCGCGAACGACGTAATACATCTCAATATCATTTATAGATATCGAGCGCCCGAGAGCAGCTGTTGGTTCCATTCGGTTATCTGGTGAGCTGTGAGGAATTCCTGTTTCGTTCGTAGTTCGGCCTTCAGGCGGGAGTTTCTAAGTCGACGCTTTTTCAAGATACCAACTTCCGCCTGAAGGCCGAACTACGAACTCAGATCTTTGGAATAACGATGTTCAAATCAATTGACCACTGCTTGATCGCCGACGCGGATTGTTCCGCCGGCGGTGACCACAGCGTACACGCCCGCGCAAGGGAACTGACCAGAGTCTGCGACCTGGAGTCTGTTGTTTTGTACAAGGGTTCGTAGAATATCTGAGTCGCCTGGAAGATCGTCCTGCGGAAGCGTGGTCATCACACATCGCGGATCGGATATAGCCACCATGAGTTTTACATCGTTACCAATCGCCAGTTCGCGTCCCACCCAGGCGTTCTCGACGAATCCAGCTTCGTTTGCGCCGACGATCAGGTTCATTCGAAATCGACGATCTTCGAAGCGGCTCGTCGGCTTGATCTCATTCAGGCGCTCGAGCGTTGACGTCGTCAGTACTGACACAGGAAAGAGATCAAAAAACGCTCCGGCAGGCACTGGGGAAGGAATACCCGCTTCAGCGAAATAGGCGGATCCAAGTTTTTGGTCTACTACGACATCGCGACGGCCTTCCGGATCCAAACCTTCTATGTCTGGGTGATACTGGTCAATCGTGAAGTTCTCTGGAGCGGAACGAGTCAGGCTGATATCTCTTCGAAAGTACTCCGACAGCACGCGATCGATGCTACCAGAATCGCTGGTCGTAGATGTGCCGTCTGCAAATTTAATGCGCACTGGCGGGAGGTCGCGGCCCGGCTGAGGCGGCTCGACGTAGGCGGCGCGACAACTGAGAATGTTGGGGAACAGGCGCACGCTCTTAGCGCTAACTACTTTGCCGGTTGCGTTATCGAAGAGTGCATAGGCGCGGTCACCAAGCAACCCTCGACCGCTTAATTGGCTTTGTTCGATTTGCTCACCGGTCATCGACTTGACTGGGAATCTCCAGAGTCTTGCGATTGTGCCGACAATTCCACTACTCATGACTTCCTCCAAAGTACGTAGACTGTTTGCTTCCAAAGTAAAATGCAGTACGCTCTGTCTTAAACGCCGCAGACTAGACAGTCTACGGTACTTCTTAGGTCTTTATCGCCGCAGACTATACAGTCTACGGTGCATCGAACGACAAAGGTTACTTCCCGCTGTCCATGTGCCAGCCGGGATTTACCCATTGACCCTTTCGCCATACAAACACTTCGGTAACCCGTCCGCTCTGCTGGTTTCGCTGGCCTCCTACTTCCACCTCGTACAAATAGTTTGAGTAAACTACTGCGGTGAAGCCATACACCTGTATCTCGGTTTTTGGGAACTCAAGCTTGACAAGCTTGCCGCCCTTTTTTGCGAAATCGGCGGCGTCGTCGAAAACAGTCTTTCGATTTCCCCATTGTTCGTTGAAACCAGCTTCAATTGTGAGGGTGTCTTCGGGTATCAATTTTTCAAGCGCTGCACGATCGTTGGAGAAGAATGCCCGCCACACTGCTTCTCTCGCGTCCAGCAGCTGCTTCTTCATCTTTTCGCCTAGCTGACGCGGTATCTGGTATTGCTCGTCCGCCGACTCAGGATGAAGCGCCGTATCGCTGCCGGTCTGGATCCATTTGCCATCCTGTTTAGTGTAAAAGTCCGAGATACGAAGTACGCGTTTCGAAGGCCCGCTGGGGGTGTTCGACTCGACGTCGGCAGTGAAGCACACGAATGCTGCGTCACCCTTGAAGATCATGTCGAACTCGCGCATCTTGTAGCTCTTCATACCGTATGGACTGCCGGGTTCGACATAGTTGTAGTCCATGTATCCATCGACGCCCTTGATCATCGTTCGCGATCCTTCCAGGTATCCCAGCCAGTTTTGGTGATGGGTGGCACGGAGCTGGGCGACGTCTTTGTCGATAAAAGCCTGGAAGATACTGTCGATGTGAGCTCGAATCGCGTCCCGGTCAGCCTTGCGATCATCCTGCTGAGCCGCTGCCGGTGTCGCCGCGAGAATGACAAACGGAATGAGTATGCGAAGCCTCATATCAATCCTTTCGAAGGGTTTAATTTGGCCGCCTCAACTCTGTTATGCCCAGGTGAATTTTGCGAAGTCATGCTACGACTCGTGCACCATCGTGGCAAGCGGAGGTTAATACTTAGAGAACCCTTAACTTCTCAGGTCCAGGTTCTCAAGCATAAAATCCTATGTCGCATCAACAGGTCTTGATATACTGGGCTAACCGAGAAGCTGAAATCGCATGAACGCCAATATGCTGGCAATAATTTCATGAGTGGCCTTGCCATCATCCGATATGTCAAAGCCGTGCGGCGCGGTCGGGTGGTTTTTGAACGTTATCGGAAGGTTTGAGGCGATTGCGTGGCTTATGAAACGGTCCATCGTTTGATTCAGCTGAGGCATCTCGTCTCGACCCGCCCTGACGATAAAAAGAGGGGTGTTGGCGGGAAGATCTTCAATTGATTTTCCAGCGCACGGGTTAACAAAACCAAATCTTTTCGCCGACTCGGCAGTTCCGGTGTGGCCATCAAGGTCCAATAAATATGGATACAGCAAGACCGCGAACTTTACCTGATCGCGGCCTTGCTTCATTAGAAGCGACAGTGCGTTTGGTGCATTGCCCGAGCAAGCCCAGATCCCTATACGGTCCTGATCAATGCTTAACGCTTCCGCGTTCTGCTTTACAAGGTCTAACAATCCGGCGGCGTCTGCGACTGGATCAACAGCAGAATAGGTAATTGCCACAAGATTAGACGCGGCAGTCAACTTTCCCCAGGAGATGTACGATTCCATTTCCTAGAGCTTACAGCCAAGGATCTTTTTAAAGCCTGGATCAGAATATCCTGATACGAAGATGACTGCCGGTACTCTCGCTCCGCTAGAGAAATCGGGAGGATAGTAGATGTCCAGCGTCAGAGCGCCCGTTTCTGACTCTCGATAGGGAACATCTCGGCGAATGGTCACCCTATCCTCATTCGGCAAGCGAAAGACTACTCTTTTCTTTGTTATCGCCTGGGTTTCGCTGCTCACGTTGATACTCCTCCGTTCTCCCAGCGCAGTTCAGTTTTGCGGTTCCTGACTCATAAAGATTTTATTGCCGTAGAGGTCCTCAAAGAGTACTCCGGTTCCCCAGGGACCAGACGTGGGTTCGCCCTGGAATTTCACGTTCAGCGATTTCATTCGATTGTAGTCAGCCATACAATCGGTTGTCTCTATACCCAGGAATGCGAAACTCCCGCCTTGCCGGCCTACGAGAGCCTGATCATCATTTGTCTTTGCCAGCTCCAGCGCGATTGTGACGTCCTTTTGGTTTGGAAGTGCTAACGTCACCCATCGTCGGTCGCCGAACGGCGCGTCTTCGAGCAACTCGAAACCCAGCTTTTCCCGGTAAAATTGAATGGCCTCGTCATAGTCCTTCACCAACAGGCTAAGGATTTTGATCTTGTTCATTGTCGTGTTCTCCTTTTTGAAATTCCGAATCTGTGGGCCATTCTAGTCGGATTGGGATTCATTGAATTGTAAAAACACGACATTGTCATCACGAAAGACGTCCTGAAAGGCCCGCATCTCGGCGGCGAATTCGCCCGGAGTTCGTCCCGCAAACTCTTTGAAATCACGGATGAAGTGAGCCTGATCGGTGTATCCAAATTCGTAAGCGAGATCGGTCAGGTTTGCTTCGGGTTCAAACATCAGCCGGCGGCGGATCTCTTCAAAACGAATTGTGCGAGCGAGGACTTTTGGTGAGACGCCCATCGAATCTCGAAACACGCGCTGAAGTTGGCGGGAGGAAAGATTGCAATAGTCAGCAAGCTCCGAGATCCTGAATTGGCCCTTTTGGAGGTGAAGCATTTTCGCCGCTGTCTCAATCTGTTTCAGATCAACTGAAGCCGCCAGGAGTTTGCCGATCAGGAAATCCTCGACGCCGGCAACTGCACCATCGTAATTACCCGCCTCGACGAGTGGCGTGAGTTTATGGAAGAGGTCGTGCCATTCCTTGCCAAGATTTATTGCGAGCTTATTCTCAGTGCGGGTGGGAGTTTCTAAGAATGGAAGCGTTCCCCAGGCGTGGAATCGAGTGCAAACGAGTTTCACCGTCCCATCGCACCGATACAGCAACGGTTTCTGTTGCAAGCCTACGAGGAAGGCGCTCGGCATCTCGCGATCTTCCTGACCCGCTGATTGCAAAAAATACGGCGAGCCGAAGTTAAGAATCAGCTCGACGAAAGAATCTGGAGTTACGTCCTCAGTTGGCTTTTCAGGCGTGTATTCGTGCTCAAGAATCCAGAAACATTTGACGTAATCCTGAAGAGAGGAGTGCGGTAGTTGCTCTTTGTATTTCATACTCCAGTAACCAACATCAGTTCGTTGCTGTTTTACTTTAGCGCAAGGAACAGCATGGAGCATGCATCGATTTTGGAGCAACCAGAAGCAGTTTGCGAAAAGGACAAATGAGCACCAAAACAGATGTACCCGACTCTTATCCAGAAAATCGCAAAAAGAGCGGACACGCACAGACTTTACCTGCAGTCCCTGACACAGGTTTCGAATCGTTCGTGCAACCGGCGTTCGCATTCGCCGCGTTCCCCGGGAGGAAGCTGATGGCATCGTCGCTTTGCCTCCTTTAGTTCTTTGTGGCATCGACGCACGCAGGGGTTGTGTTTATCAGGAACCTGGGCCTCAGTTGGAGCGAAAAAGCCTACCACGGCGAATAATAGTACTAACAAGATCAGAGCTCTTCTCATAACATTCTCCTTACATCGATATCGCTTACACGTGTCCCGCGCAACCACCGTAGGATCGCGTGTAGTTGATCGTTGAATGTGCGGGAGAGAGCTTGGGAGAAAGCTTACAGAATTTGACGCCTTCGATCGTAGCCAGGTTTGAAAAGTTTTTCGGTCCGAATGAGATTCACCACCGTTGAAGCCTGAAGCAAGCGGGACGTCACTTTACTTTTTCTTTTCTACCGGCCGGAGCTTCTCAAGTAGCTGGAATGCCTCGTTTGCAATTGTACTTCCGAATGTCGGGCCGAATAACGAGATTGTAGATTCGTATGTCTTATGCCGGTACTCGTCCTCGGTGATTATGTAGCCAAGCGCATCATTGGTCAGGCCGAGTAGGAAAGTTTTTTCAAATCCGAGAAGCTTGCCGCGATCCTTCACCTGAAAATTCAATATGCTTCCAAGTTCGCCTGGTATCGCAACAAATGCTACGCGGTTGTCAAAAGAAATCGCATTGATCTCGGTTTCGTAACCTGGCGGATACGCCATATTCGGTGGAAAAACTGAAGTCGGCACTATCTTCAACGTAAGCGGTGTCCTCACCAACTTAATCTCCAGCGTGTCCTGAGGTTTGTTCATCAACACAACTTTGTACGCTTCTGCCGCGAGTATCGTCCCGACGTTCTCCGCTTTCTGCCATCCGTCATCGCCCTGAAAAGCCCGTGGAGCGATCGTGCCCTGCGCTCCATTTGCGAAGATGGCCATAACCTCGCCACCGATCATTTTTTCAAGTGCATTTCGAGCATAACCAACGAAATCCGCTGAAAAGGTCATGTTATCCGCGCCGAGCACCGTTGGGTGTGCCGCAAAGTTCATTAACACTGCCATCGGCTTGCCGCTTGCGGCGGAGTCGATCCGAATCACACCCACTTCCGGGTCAACAGGACCATTCGGCGGCCAGTTG
>Ga0126384_10000109_pt1 | contig 36094 bp, 26 predicted proteins | sample PanSoiMetPlot_36_FD_92543 | JGI IMG/M metagenome (GOLD analysis project Ga0126384, IMG submission 92543) | Tropical forest soil microbial communities from Panama - MetaG Plot_36 | ecosystem: Environmental > Terrestrial > Soil > Tropical forest > Bulk soil | place: Panama | collected 2016-02-17 | reverse complement strand
TTGTGATAGCTCAATTCCAGAAGATTCACCTTGTCTTGGACAATTCTCAAAGCATTCGAAAGCAACTTCGGATCACGCAGATCATCCTATCGTTCCCTCCTTAGTCTCCTTCATACATTTCTTGTCGAAGAAGCGTGAGTCCTGTCGAATAATCAAAGTAAGAAGGTCAAAACACGCAGCGCCAACCGTGACAGGGTAGCTAACTCCGTCGATAACGTTAGTGATTAGGATCCTGTGACCGAGGAATTGCCTTCCCGGCCTCGGCCAGGTTCTCGAAATGGCCGAAGTCTGTGATGACCAACACAAACAGCAACACGAGCCCGAATCCAAACCATTTGTAATTGATGCGAGGTGTAGTCCGAGGAAGTCTTGAGTTCATACTGCCTCTCGATAGGTTGTCTGAGGACGGAGCACTTAAGTCAGTTCATCGCCTCTTCAGCCCGCTGCAGCGGCGGCACCACGGCAACGAAGTCAGCGGCGAAGCGCTGCGCGTATTGATCTAACAGTTCTGTCACTCGCTCCAGTTTTTCAGAGCGCACGATGAGTCCTGCGTGATGTTTCTTCTTCACGCGGTAAACAATTTCAGGATCGTCGTACGCTGACGTGTCCGGATACTCCTGTTTTGCGAGCGACAGTATGATTCCTGAATAGTCTTTGCGCGGTGTCTCAAGTCCAGGCGGTTTTGCTGAATCTTCGCTTGCGATCTCGAGCCTCGCCCATTCACGCCAAAGATTGATTCCTGAAGCAGCTTCGAGCGATTCCGCGATATAAGCTCCGCCAACGCGCGACGCAATCTCCAGAAAGTAAAAGTTCCCATCGGCCTCGTTTTTGATGAATTCTGCGTGAGTAATCCCCTTTTGCATCCCGAGCGCTTTGACGAGCCTTTTGTTGAGTTCGAAGAGCTTCTTCTGATCCGGAGAGGCATGCTTAATCGTTTGAGAGATGTAAGCGCCGCCGCCATGTGCGACCTGCATTGGCGGCCGCCCATAACGATTCACGCCGGCAAAGATCACTTTGCCGTTGTGAACAATCGAATCAACATGAAATACCTCGCCGGGAATGAAGCGCATGAGCAGGTAATACGAAGCCCTTTCATTCAACCGCTCGCGTTCATTGAGCTCAGCAACCGTTTGTAAGACCTGATCCGGCGTCTCCAGCTTGCGTATTCCGATCGCGGAAGCGTCGAGGCGCGGCTTGATTATCCACGGAGCCGGCACGCGATCCATGAAATCTGTAATCTCGTCGCGGTTGATGAGTGGCACGCATTCGGGCACAGTTACGCCGCCGGCACTGGCGCGCAAGCTCATTGGCCATTTATCGCGGAAAATTGCGGCGTTCGAGCTGCTCATCCCGGGCAGCCCCAGATGCTCGCGAACGAAAGCGGCCAACACGACATCAAATTCTTCCAACGCCACAATGCGATCGATCCGATGCGAGAGTGAGATGTGACGCATTAGATCGATAAAGATCTCGAGCGAAGCATCGTTTGGGACTGCAAACAGCTCATCGATGCTCTCGCGTGGCCAATCTTCCTGGAGCATGCGCTCCTTGGTGACTACATAGACACGACAGCCGTGACGCTTACACTCGCGTATAAACTCGGTGCCCTTAAAAAAGGTCACCAAACATACGATGTTGGGAGGGCTGGACTCGGTGTCAGTCATCGGGAGTATCTCAGCAACGGGATCGGTCAGGATTGCGCGCAGCAACTATAACCTCTTTGCCGACTCACGGTCACTCCTGCTAATGTAAGGCCCTGAGTCCGACAAACTTCAGTTTGTCGATGACGTTCCTTACTACTCAATCTGGTAGTAATAGAGAGTTGTTCGTTATTTATTGAGAGTTCTATTATTCCATACATCGATAAGCTAAAGCTTATCGGACATTCATATGATCTTTCGAAGCCCGTTCCCCGATGTAGACATACCCAACGTTTCCTTGCCCGAATTTGTGTTTCGAAGGGCTGAGGAATTCGGAAACAAGCCCGCTCTGATAGAAGGTCCTACCGGCAGAGTCATCACATATGCTGAATTAGTCGACGCCGTTAGACGTGTGGCGGCGAGCCTCGCCGCTCGCGGTTTCAAGAAAGGTGACGTGTTCGCAATTCTGAGCACGAATCTGCCTGAGTACGCGGTGGCATTTCATGCTGTGGCTATACTCGGCGGCATCGTCACGACACTCAACCCTCTCTACACCGAACATGAAATTGCGTGTCAACTGAAAGATGCGGGTGCCCGCTTTATGGTGACGGTGCCACAATTCATGGACAAGGCTCTCGCAGCGGCTAAGGAAACTGGCATTGAAGAGTTGTTCGTCTTTGGTGAGGCCGCAGGTGCGACTCCATTTGCGTCACTCCTTGAATGCGATGGCGATGTTCCTGCGGTCGAGATCAACCCAAGTGAGGATCTGGTGGTGCTGCCATACTCGAGCGGCACCACCGGACTTCCAAAGGGAGTGATGCTGACACATAAGAATCTCGTCGCCAATCTCTGTCAGATGGATGGCCTGGATTACTTCGATGAAAACGACAGGCTCATCTGCGTTCTGCCGCTCTTTCACATCTACGGCTTGGTAGTGACTCTGAACAAGGGCCTGGAACGTGGCGCAACGATTGTCACGATGCCCCGATTCGACCTGGAGCAATTCCTGAAAGCAGTTCAGGACTACGGAGTCACGCTGGCTCATATTGTGCCGCCGATAGTGCTGGCGTTAAGCAATAGCCCGCTGGTCGATAAATACGATCTCTCAAAGCTGCGCACTATCTTTAGTGGGGCGGCGCCGCTTGGCGAGCCCTTGACGAAAGCTTGTATGGATCGGCTGAGTTGCAAAATTCGCCAGGGTTACGGCATGACGGAAACGAGCCCGGTGACGCACTCGTCGCCATCGGAACCATCCCTAATAAAATTCGGTTCAGTTGGTCTTCCAGCCCCAAACACCGAATGCAAGATCGTTAGCCTTGAAACCGGCGAACCTCAGCATGCATATGGCGAGGGTGAGGTCTGTGTCCGTGGCCCACAAATCATGAAAGGCTACCTGAATCGTCCGGAAGCAACCGCTTACACGATTGACCGTGAAGGTTGGCTGCATACCGGAGACGTAGGCTACGCCGATGAAGAAGGACACTTTTTCATTGTCGACCGTGCCAAGGAGTTGATTAAGTACAAAGGGTTTCAGGTAGCACCGGCAGAGCTCGAAGCCATCCTGCTCACGCACCCCGCGATTCTTGATGCGGCAGTGATTCCCTGCCCAGACGAGGAGGCGGGCGAAGTACCGAAGGCATTTGTCGTTTGCTGTGAAGAAGTGAGTCCCGAGGCGGTCATGGACCATGTTGCAAGTCTGGTTGCTCCGTTCAAGAAGCTTCGCTCCGTGGAGTTCGTCGATAAGATTCCGAAATCGCCTTCGGGGAAGATTCTTCGTCGCATCCTCATCGCGGAGGATCGAGCAGCTAAGAAAGAAAACTAGCCGCGGATAAACGCGGAGGACGCGGAGCTGAAAAACCTCTATTCAGATCCGTTTCATTCGCGTTATCCGCGGCTAGTCTATCTTTCCCAAAAATCTTGACAGGCCAAGCTGGGCCAGACTACATTCCCTGCGGAAAATCTCAACAGTCCCATCCCTCGACAGGTCTCCCCCGAAATCGGTTTCCAGAAGTGCGCCATGCACCTGGTCACTACTCTTGCCGCATTGCGCTCTAGTTCAAGAGCAAGGAGGGGCACATGTTTCTTCGACAGATCACCCAGCACCTAACCAGAACGCTCGCGCTTCTGATTATCTTCTTAACCAGCGTGCTTCTCATCTCAATGGGGTATAAGAGTTCTGCGAAATCTCCTAAACCTGGAGCGGCGAAGCAAAACCAGGATGCATCGCCTCAAAGTGTGGCGAACTTTTACCGGCAAACTAATCTCGTCTCAGACGTGCCAAACCTGGGTTTGATCCTGGATCCGAGATTGGTCAATCCGTGGGGAATCGCCCAATCAGCCACCTCGCCCTTCTGGACAGCCAACAATGGCACAAGTACCGCAACTCTTTTTGGAGGTGACGTCGCCGGCAGTCCGATTTTCAAGAATCCGCTCAACGTAACTATCCCCAACAACCTGCCAACCGGCGCCGTTTTCAATGGTAGTTCGGATTTCGTGATCACTGCGGGTGGTGGCACCGGACCGGCGCGATTCATCTTTGCTTCAATCACCGGCAACATCACTGCCTGGCGAGCTGGCAACGCGGCGATCGTTGCGGCCGCTCACGCCGGCAGTGTCTACACTGGCTTGGCAATTGGCAATAATGGGACGGCAAACTTTCTTTACGCCGCGGACTTCGCCCATAACAAGATTGACGTTTATAACGGTACATTCACGTTAACAACGCTGGCCGGAAGTTTCACGGATCCAGCGCTGCCGGCGGGCTTCGCCCCTTTTAATATTCAGGCTCTCGGCGGAAAGCTCTATGTGATGTATGCGAAGGTTGACCCAGCGACCGGCAAAGAAGAAGCCGGGGTAGGATTGGGTTTCGTCAGCACCTTCGATTTCAACGGCAACTTCCTGCAACGTCTGATTTCCAACGGTGTGTTGAATGCGCCGTGGGGAGTGGCTTTGGCTCCAGGCACATTCGGAGTGTTCAGTAACGATCTGCTGGTGGGCAATTTTGGTGATGGTCACATTAATGCCTACAACCCGACTACGGGCACATTTATCGGCACCCTGAACGATCAAAGTGGTCACGAGTTGGAGCTTGAGCGCTTGTGGGCGATTACTTTCGGCAACGGTTCCGGAGGTGGCGACATGAATGCACTCTATTTCAATGCCGGCATAGGCGATGAAGAACACGGCATCTTCGGCAAGCTGCAAGATGCAGCTCCTCCCGCGGTGCAGCTTCAGTTTAGCTCCGACCAGTACGTCGTCAGCGAGGGTGGTGGGTTCGTGACAGTAACCGTCAACCGCATCGGCGAACTTAGCACAGCCGCCTCGGTCAACTTTGCCACCATAACCCAGTCCAGTCCTGGACATGCGTCGCCGCAAAGCGACTTCATTCCAGCATCAGGGACGCTTACGTTCGCACCTGGCGATGCTTCAAAGACTTTCCGCGTGCTTATAATCAACGACATTAATCGAGAAGGTGACGAGACTTTCGATCTCGCTCTCAGTAATCCCGTCGGCGCCGGCCTGGGTTTCCCAAGTAAAGCTGAGGTCAAAATTGCAGAGAATGATTCTGTTTCTGCCAACGATCCCGCGCCAAGAACATTTGTCGCCAGTCTTGATCCGTTGCAGGAAGTGCCATCGCATGTTAGCAACGGCACCGGCACGGGAGTCGTAATTGTGACAGACGAGGCTGCGGGTACTGCCAAGGCATCCCTCTCCTACGCGAATGTGACCACCAATGTAGTTGCGGGTCATATCCACGGAGCCGCCGTCGCTGGGCAGAATGCGCCCGTCTTGTTCCCGTTTACGATGCCAACAACAACAACTGGACAGGTAAATGAAGTTCCAATCACGATGACGCCAACGCAGGTTACACAATTAAAGAGCGCGCTGTTCTATTTCAATGTGCACACGGCAACCAACCCCGGCGGAGAGATCCGGGGCCAGATTTACTTCAATCCGATCGATGAAGCCGCCTACTTCGCACGGCAGCATTATCTCGATTTTCTGAATCGCAACCCGGACGCCCCAGGGCTGACCTTCTGGACAGATCAAATCAATTCGTGTGGAGTCAATGCTCTCTGCATTCAGAATCGGCGTATTGACGTTTCAGCGGCATTCTTCATGGCGCAGGAATTTCAGACCAGGGCCTTCTTCGTGTACCTGGTACGCAAAGCGTCCTATGGCCTGCTGCCTACCCTAAGCCAGTTCACACTTGATCGCAGTCAGATTGGTACCGGCTCTGATCCCGATCGGAAGACGTTCACAGAAGCCTTTGTGCAGAACGGTGAGTTCATTGGAGCTTATCCACTCTCCTTGAATGCGAATGACTTTATCGATCGGTTGATTGCGACAGTGAATACGGGTTCCGGAGTTGACCTAACATCTCGCAAGCCCGATCTGCTGAATGAGTACGGGCTTGAAGCCACGCAAACAGCAAGTAGAGCGCGTGTGCTGCGACGGCTGGTTGGGTATACCGAATTCACAAATGCGGAGTTCAATCGTGCGTTTGTAGCCGCGGAATACTACGAGTACTTAAGGCGCACGCCGGATACGGGTGGGTTTACTTTCTGGCTCGGTGTATTGAACGCCAATCCGAGCAATTTCCGCTCGATGGTCTGCTCCTTCCTCACTTCTGAGGAGTATGAACTGAGGTTTGGGTTCCTAACCACACGCAAGAACAGCGATTGCAGCACCGTGACTCCGTGATAGTGATTGCTGCTGCGAAAGCGAGGGGCGAGCGCCGCAAAGCGATCGCCTCTCGTTTTTTTTGGGCACGTCTTTGCGGCTTTGCGCTTCTTTGCGACTTTGCGTGGATAGCAGTCAGTACCACCGCGCGGTAGCGGGTGGGTCATCGTTGGATGTACTCGCCGCTAATGCAACGAGGACCCACCCGCTACCGCGCGGTGGTACTGACTGCTATCCACACAAAGTCGCAAAGAAAGAAGCAGAATTCTCCTGGATCTGTTCAGACTCCCTAGTCTGCGCTATAGTTTCCTTCCAACTGGTCTGGAAAGGAGTACCCCAAAAATGCCAACAAGAATCAAGTTATTTCTACTGGGCGCCGCATGCCTGATCGCGCTGGTGTCTTTGCAATCATCCGTGCGCGCACAGGCTAAGGGCGATTGGCAAACATTCAGTCCGGAAGGTGAGGAGTTTTCCATTCTTATGCCGGCCAACCCCAAGGCTGAGGAAGGTCAGGAAACCTATCATCGAATGACCCTGAACACTCGTCTTTATCTTTCGCAGGAGCGGGGCGGGCCTGTATTCGCGGTTGCTTCATTCAGCGGCATTAAAGCCAATTCGGCAATGTACACCGAATACCAGCGCGTCAACTCATACGTGGACGCATTTAAGAACTGGTTCCCGTCGAAGGTTCGTGGTAAGGATTCCGTAGCGAAACTCACGCTCGTCGGGGATAAGGTTCTAAATGGAAACAACGGCCGTGAATACAAGATCACCATCGACGATCTATCCGGTGTCGCTCAGGTATTTGCAACGCGAAGACGTTTCTATGCCGTCGTCTCTTTGAATACTAAGAAAGACGAAGCAATCACCGAACGATTTCTTAGCTCTTTAACTCTTCCCGAAAAAATTCCACCGCCGGAGACAGCCGGCGCAACTAATGGCGAAAAACCCACCGGCGTCGAAATAACTGGTCCCAGGAAGAAGCCTGAAAATGCCGATGACTCCGCCAAGAATGATGGCAGCGTTAACAGCGGCGGCGCTAATGCTGCCGGCGGCGGAGCAAAACCGGGAGAGGCCGCTGGCAGCGAAAAACCAGCGAATGCCGGAGCGAACCCATCTTCGAATGCTGACCCAAATATGATCAATGGCGGCGCATTAAACGGGAAGGCGCTTTACCTGCCTCCACCTGAATATCCCGACGTTGCGAGACAAGCGCACGCCTCGGGAACGGTGGCGGTACAAATCGTGATCGACGAAATGGGAAACGTCATTAGTGCGCACGCTGTGTCCGGACATCCACTATTGCAGGCGGCCAGTGTCACTGCTGCTAGAATGGCCAGATTCTCGCCGACAACATTGAGTGGCGTACCTGTCAAAGTATCAGGAGTGGTGACCTATAACTTTGTCGCCCAGTGACAAGATTGCGGATTGCTGAATAGCCGATGGCGCAGCTTGGCGTCTTCATCGAAGCTGTTCCGATATGGGCGTCTCTGAATCTGGCGTTGTCTAATCCGCATTCCGCAATCAGCATTCCGCAATCGGTTCAATCCGCAATCGATACTTGACGCTATTCCCCCATCAGTCTATCTTCACTCAAATTCTTTATTGATCTTCTTTCCTTATCGGAGTTTCTTTTACTGATGGCATCTCAATTAGCTGTTTCCCGTCCGGCATGGTCGATCCCCGGTTATCTCGACGTCTGTGACGGTCACTTGAATATTAGCGGCGCCGACGCGATTAAGCTTGCCAGTGAGTTTGGTTCCCCGCTCTTTGTCTTTTCCGAACCGCGCATCCGCGCCAACATTGATCGGTTGCGTCGAGCCGCCGACTCAGTCGACCGCCCAATCAAATTCTGTTACGCGTCGAAAGCCAACTCAAATATGAGCGTCCTAAAAGCGGTGCTCGAGTCCGGTATCGATTGCGAGGTAAACAGTGGCGGTGAACTCTTCAAGGCATTGCGAATCGGGTTTCGTCCAGATCAGATCATCTTTAACGGCACCAGTAAAAATGATGACGAAATTGACGAGGCTGTTCGCGCAGGCATTTATTCAATCAATGTCGACTCGCTTTACGAGATAGAACTCGTCGAAGAATCGGTACGACGACTTCGCGCTACCGGCAACAACGTTGCCCCTGCGCGCATTGCGCTGCGTCTCGTGCCTGAGATTGGTACCCGTTCGCATCTTGGCTTGCAAACAGCTTTGCTGACTTCCAAGTTCGGCATTTCATCTTCTGAAGTCCTGGAGGCTTTTCGACGCGCGTTAAAGAGCCCTGACCTGGTCAATGTTTGTGGCATTCATATTCACGTCGGCTCACAAACACCCGATGTCGAGCCTTTCGCTGACGCTTTCAGGAGCATGTGGGAGCACCTGGTCACAATCCACAACGAAACAGGACACACGCTCGAGCACATCAATCTCGGTGGCGGCATTCCCGTGAATTACCTGCGAGACCGAACGCAGGCAGATCAATTACCTGAACACGAGCGCGAAATGCTGGGTGCTGATCTGGAACCATCCGCCGTGCTCGCCGCTGCTCTTCAAGCTGCGCGCAACGCAGCTCGCGATGCGACAGCGGAACATTTGCTCGATCGGGTGACTATCTTGTTGGAACCTGGACGCAGCATCATCAGCGATGCAGGGATGGTGCTTACAACAGTACGTAACATCAAACGCCGGCCGGAAACTGGTGATATCTGGCTGCTGACCGACGCCGGGTACAACCTGATGCTCTCGATGAACAATTACAAGTGGTATTACCACTTGATTTCAGCCTCGCGAGCAGGTGCAAATTATGAGCGCGACTATAAAGTGGCTGGCCCGCTTTGTGATTCCGGTGACGTCTATTTTGATATCGAGCGCGAGGGGCGACTGCCGGACTATCGCAAACTTCCGGATGATGTTGCTCCGGGCGAGGTGCTCGCGTTGCTCAATAGTGGAGCTTATTCACTCGCACAGATGTTTCACTACAATGGCCGCCCGCTGCCTGCCGCTGTCATGATTCGTGAGGGTGGAAAACCGGAATTGATTCGGCGCGCGGACACATACGAAGATCTCCTATCAAATGACCGCTGGTAGGTTCTGATACTGCATGCAAACTATTGCTAAGGATGGTCACCTGGTACGGGGCCTGGGACCGATCGCAGCGATCTCAGTCAATGTAGGAAACATCATCGGCACGGGTATCTTCCTCAAGGCCCGCGTAATGACCTGCAATGTGGGCACGCCACTGCGAGTCATCTTCGTTTGGATCGCTGCTGGTTTGCTCGCACTTGCGGGAGCGCTCACATACGCTGAGCTGACCACTCTTCGTCCTCATGCCGGCGCCGAATACGTCATCACTCGAGATGCATACGGAAAAGTGTGGGGCTTTCTGAACGGCTGGTCCCAGATATTAATCTCTCGCACCGCTTCGGCAGCGGCCCTTTCAGCTGGTTTTGCAATCTTCCTTAATGATCTACTGGGAGGCGCACTCAATCAGGTCTATTTCACAAAGTTTGGTGTGCCCTTCGGTCGGCTACAGGTCGCGGCGCTGGTAACTTTGGCTGTCACCACACTGATCAACTGCGCTGCTGTCAGCGTCAGCGGAAAGATTGCGACTCTCATCACCGTGTTGAAGGTCTTGCTGGTGCTGCTCGTTGGCGTTGTCGCCTTCTTCTATGCAGGCAGCGGGAGTCACTTTGCGATGACAAATCTCGGCGGCACCTGTGAGGATGTTGCGGTCACAGGCGGCGGCTTGTCCGGCTTTGCTGCTGCGATGCTCGGGGCGCTGTGGGCCTATGATGGTTGGAACAATGTTTCGTATGTTGCCGGTGAAGTGAAACATCCTGAGCGAAATCTTCCCCTGGCTTTGATCGCCAGCATGCTTATCGTGATGGCGCTCTACGTTCTCGTGAACGTGAGCTACTACTACGTGCTGACGCCGACTGAAGTTGCCAGCGTCTCAGCCAAGTCATCAGTAGCAGCAGTCGTGATGACGCGGGTGTTGGGCCCGCTGGCGCTGATGCTGATTGCCGCCACTATGTTGTTATCGTCGTGGGGTTCCCTGCAGACTTCAATTCTGGGCACCGCGCGCATCCCTTACGCGATGGCGCAGGATGGATTGTTCTTCAAAAGCCTGGCATCCGTCTCGAAAACGCATGTACCCGTCATTGCGTTGATTGCGCAAGGTGTGTGGTCGGCTATCCTGATTCTCTCGGGATCGTTCGATCAACTGACAGACTTCGCGATCTTTGCATTCTGGCTTTTTTATGGGATGACGGCGGCGGCGGTGTTTGTGTTTCGCCGTCGGGAACCGGATGCGGAGAGACCGTATCGTACTTTTGGGTATCCCTTCGTTCCGGGTGTGTTTGTGCTGGTGACAATTCTTCTGATCGTATCCACGATAATCAATACTCCGCGACAATCCGCGATTGGTTTGCTGATTATCGCCCTCGGCCTCCCCGTCTACTGGTACTTCAGCAAAGGGCTAAGAGCTGAGGGCTGAGAGCCGAGGGCTGAGAGCCGAGGGCACAAAGCTAAGGTCCGCCCAGCGCTCCGTGCACTCAGCGCTCAGCTCTCAGCCTGCCGATTAGCGCCTAACGATCTCTATTAGTGGGGAGTGGAGGCCTTCGCTGGTGGTGAGTAGTGCTTTCCCGTCGAGTCGATAGGCGATTGCCTCGCCCTGTTTCCTTGTTCCCAGCACAATCGTTTGAGGCGGTTGCTTCCACACGTCGTCAAAATCTTTTCCAGCACCAACCACAAACTCATATCCCTGCGTGTAATCGCAAATAGCCACGCGCTGACCGTCAGGCGAGATATCGCCACCAGTCACGAAGCCTCCCATCACGCCGGGAATGTTTAGCGGACCCACAAACTCCAGCGCGATAGTCCCAGCCGTGTTCACTGGAGCTTTAGCTTTGTAGACTCCAGCTTTGCCCATGAAAATTTTTGTGATTATGTAGATGTTCCCGGACTTGGGATGGACTAGCAATGTTTCTGCATCGTGGCTGCCGTCCGGATAACTAAGGTGAATGGCAGTTGCGGTCTCAGTAAGGTTCGGCTTGCTCTTTGATGATTTGTCATTGCTGTCAGTGATGACCGGCTCAACAAACCGGTAAACATCTACTGACGCACGCTTCCGGTCATTGTCGCCGATGTCGCCAACGTAGATATAGGTGCGACTACTCTCAGGTCCGGGACCAGCCGCAATGTCTTCCCAATCGCGGGCAGCGGCCCCGGTTACTCTCCATACGCCGCGACTCTTTCCCTGCCGATCGATCGCATAGATGAAAGGGCCGTCACCGGAATCATTGTGCGTCCAAAAGAGCCCGGGATTCCCTCGCGACGCGACGATGCCGCTGCTCTCGTTTATGGCAGCATCCTGCAACTTTCCGAGCTCGATCGGTGGACCATAGACTTCTGCGCGTGCTTCTGCGCGTTTGGGTGTCGGACTGGGACGACGTTGAACGGCTTCAGCAGACGAATTGTGGGACGATCCATTAAGCGGCCACAGGCGCTCGGCAATTGCAAATAGCCAAACAGCTGTCAGTGCGAGAATGATGAACCCACGTTGGCGAAGCATTTTGAAACAGAGTTACTGGTTAGCAGCAGCGAGGGCTTCGCGCGCCACCTCTTTATCGTCAAAGTGAGAGACTTCGCGTCCAATGATCTGGTAGTCCTCGTGGCCTTTGCCGGCAATCAAAACCAGATCGTCCGCTCGGGCCTGGTCGATAGCGCGATGAATCGCCTCGCGGCGGTCGGCGATCTTCTCATAAGGTTTTCCGGTCTTCTCGATTCCCACGGCAGCGTCGGAAAGGATTTTTTCCGGATCCTCAGTGCGCGGGTTATCGGAAGTCAGAATGACGATATCGCTTAAACTTCCCGCCGCCTCACCCATGGGAGCGCGCTTTGATGGATCGCGATCACCACCGCAGCCAAACAGAGTAATGATTCTTCCCTTCGTAACCTCGCGAGCAGTTCGCAACACGTTGAGCAACGCGTCGTCGCTGTGTGCGTAATCGACGACAACAGCAAAATCGCCGTCGTGTGGCACGCGCTCAAAGCGCCCAGGCGCTCCGGTACAACTGCTTAACGCGCTACTAATCACATCAAGACTGTACCCGAGTGCGAGACCGCTCGTGACGGCGGCCAGCGTGTTATAGACGTGAGGCGCGCCGACCAGGGGCGAATGAAAGTCTTGATCGCCTTCAGGAGTGTGCAGGCGAAAGCTCATGCCGTTAAGCGAGAATTCAGCGTCACGAGCCGTGACGTCTGCGTCCGCTTTAACCGCGTAGCGAATCACGCGCAATCCATCAGCTTCGAGCTTTGCTGCAAGCTCCACGCCACGCGGGTCATCCATATTGATTACGGAGGTCCGTGGCCGCGAGCCCAGTCTTCCATCGAACAATCGCTGCTTGGCGTACCAGTAGTTCTCCATCGTCTTGTGATAGTCAAGATGATCGCGGGTTAGATTCGTGAATACAGCGACGGCGTATTCCAGTGCGTCACAGCGATGAAAATCCATCGCCTGAGAAGAGCATTCCATCACCGCAGTGCGGCAACCGACCTGCGCCGCTTCTCTCAACAAGCGCTGCATATCAGTCGCTTCGGGAGTTGTGCGGTCTGCCTTGCGATGTGCTTTGCCGACACGATATTCGACCGTTCCGGTCATAGCCACGGGCTCACCAGCGGCTTCTGGTATTGAAGCGACCAGATACGCCGTAGTTGTCTTCCCATTGGTGCCGGTGATGCCGACGAGATGCAATTCGCCTGACGGATGACGTTGAACCTCAGCCGCTGCCAGGGCCATTGCACGCCGGACGTTTTCGACTTGCAACCACGCTCCCTGAAAGTTGTTTGGAGCTGGTTGTTCTGAAATCACGCCAACCGCGCCGTGCTGCATCACCTGCGGAATGAATTTATGAGCATCGAACAGTTCGCCACGTACGGCGACAAAGAGACTGCCGGGACGAACCTGTCTCGAATCATGGGTGACGTCGAGAATGCTGGTTTCAGAGGACGAATGTGGTTGATTGTTGATGGTGGCGTTGATGACGCGTGCCACCTGCGCGAGGGTGATGTCTTCGAGTATTTTCATTCTGAGAGACAACTTAGCACTAACCGCTGATTTTGCGCATCGGATTATGCAATCACGGCTGTCTCTTTTGAAGGACAGATCGATGGATCAGCACTTATGAAGGGTGCTTTACTGAGGGCTTCTTCCCTTTGTTGTACCGCATGCTGATGAGACGGACGTAATTACGAGTCTCGTTGTAGGGCGGTACGGTGTAGCCATACTTAATGACGGCACCCTCACCGGCGTTATAGCCCGCCAAAGCGAGATCGACTCGACCATTGAACATCTGCAACAGATCTTTGAGGTAACGCGTGCCACCCATGATGCTCTGGGCAATGTCGTAGGGATTTGTCACTCCATAACGCGCGGCGGTTGCAGGCATAAGCTGCATCAGACCCTGAGCCCCTTTTGGGCTGATGGCATTTGCACTGAAGCTCGATTCCTGAGCCATAAGACAGAAGATGAGATAAGGATCAACCGCGTATTTCTTCGAGTAGTATTTGATCAGGTTATCAACCTTAGCGCTTCCGGTGCTCCATGACTGCTCCGAAGCTGTAAAAGTAAGCGAGTCTTCGGAAGTGTTCGCCACCAAAGGTTTGTCCGCTGCGATGAGCTGCTTTTGGATGGCTTCGCTCTTGGCACGAGCTTCTGCCAGGGCTCGATCACTGGCTTCTAGGGTGACGCGCGCGACGATTCCGTCTTTATAGAGCTCTTTCAGCTGGTTGTTCTCCTGCTCGAGCTTTTTGACGTTATTGCTGTAAAGCGAGAGCAGCTCGTTCAGACTTTTTTTGTAATCGTCGGCTGGATTGTTGGCACTGGCCGGCTGGGCGGCGACTTGATTTGGTACATCGGACCCTTTGGCGACTTTTGGCTGCGAAGCTTTATTGGCAACACTGCTCTGCTGGGCTGAACCCCCATAAGCGCAGGAGAATAAGGTCAGAAGAACCAGCACCAAGGCCCGGCCGGGCTTCATAAATCGCACGAAAATATTGCGTAAAGCTTCCATAATTAAGTAGACACTCTCAGACCTTTGCAGGTTACGTCGAATTTGCCGCAGAAGTTGCTTTAGATTGGAGAGGACTTGCTTGAGCAGTTGAATCCGTCAGGTTGGATTAACAAATACGTCTTCAAAATCTCCCGATCTTCAAATTCGGCCTATTAAAGCAGAGAAAGGTGGCAAAGGGCAAAGAGGTAAGGGGGCAGAGCGCTGAGAGCAAAGCGCTAAGAAGTACGGCTCAAGCCAAGCCGGTACGCTTTGCCCCTTTGGCCTTTGCTATTGCCCTCAGCTCTCAGCTCTCAGCCCTCAGCCCTTTGCCCTTGCTTAGATCGAGTCAACAATCTTCCGGAATTGGTCTTCACTGAAGGCTTTCAACGTTTCCGTCTGCACGTTACCGCGTGAAGCGAGGTCAAGCATTAAGCGGGCGTAAGTCTCGTCGTCTGGCGCATCGATCACACAAACCAGGTCATACCGGCCCATGGTCAAATAGGCCTCCTTTATTTTCGCTCCCGCCTGCTTAAACTCTTCCCGGCCGGCAGCGAGCCGCGACGGACTATCCTTCACTTTGGCAACTCCCTGTTGCGTGTACTTCATCAGCGCGATGTACGTAGGCATTTCAGTTCTCCTTCCTGGTCAGGCAAGCTCGGAGCTTGCGTCGCTTCTCGCAAAAGCAACCCAGCTGTCTGCGACGGACAGATAAATTTTCGAAATACCGCTGGGAGGCTTATGACTTCTGATCTTTGTGTCTTTGCGCCTCAGCGGGAGATGCTTTTGATAGTGTCGATAGGAGCCCACCGTGAAAGCCGTGTTCCCGCGAAACCGGGAAGACGCAAAAACGAACAGTGATCGGCTAATTCCAAACTTGAATTTGATGTCGGCGACAGCAAACTAACAGTTTGCGTTACAAAAATCATCAAATTCGGATGTATATCTTCCGCCAATACAAAATCCACATCAATCCGAGCCAAACAAGCACAAAGGCAATTGCAAACCCCAGCGAAGCATTAATAGGTGAAAGCCACGACAGAAACGCGTGTTGATAGATCCAGCTGCCCAGCGATGTTTGATTACCATCTGACTGCGAAATCTTGATAAGCCCCAGCAAGCGTTCCATCAACCCTGAGCCAACGTACAGAGCAATCGCGTTCACGCCGAAAACAACAAACGGCTTGGACCAGGCCTTGATTCTATGGATGTCAATTAACCAGTAGCAAAATGCAAGGAACTGCAGCGCCATGCCGCCGGTAAAGAAAACAAATGAGCTGGTCCAAAGAGCCTTGTTGATAGGAAAGAAGGGGTTCCATGCCCAGCCGATTACGATGCAGCACGCTCCAGCGAAGAAGAGACCCGCGACCTTCTCGTAATCGGTCTTGTCAGTTCGCAGCCACTGTCCCGCGAGCACTCCGAATAGCGCCGTGCATATAGCCGGTATCGTGCTTAGCAGACCTTCCGGATCGTAAACCTTCGCTTGCGACCAGACATGTGGTCCAAAGACTGTTCGATCGACAAACGACGCAAGGCTTCCTTCCTTGCTCAAATCACCCGGCGGAAATCCGGGCGCCGCAAAGTTCGTCATCACCACGCAGTAAAGAATCAACAGGGCCAGTGAGATGATGATCTGAGTTCGCGGTCTCGTCTTTAGATAGATTATCGAGGCCACCAGGTAACAAATTGCCAGACGTTGTAGAACACCTGGTATTCGGATTGTGCTCAAGTTGTAGCGCGGGAAGCCGGCCAGTAACATCGCGACCGCAAGAATGATCAGTGTCCTTCTGATGATCTTCCAATAAAGATCGCGCTTCGTCCCACCGGCTTCCACCCTGCGCGCAAATGCAAGCGGAATGGCCACGCCGACGATGAAGACAAAGAAAGGAAAGACCAGATCAGTCGGCGTCCAACCACTCCATTCAGCGTGTTCAAGCGGCCAATATATGTGCGCCCATGAGCCGGGATTATTGACCAGTGTCATCCCCGCAATCGTGATACCACGAAAAACATCAAGTGAAACCAGTCTTGTGTTGGTTGTGGTTTTCAAGGCTGTGTCGGTTATGGTTTTCACGCGTGTGTTGGTTATGGTTTTCACGGTCGTTACCTCTGCACTTGCTGCGTGGGTCTGGGCCCTAAACCAAACTCCTCGGGATTGGGAAGGGTGGACGTTGTATCATACCGGCGGAGAACTAAATTGGTCTCGCGAGCCTTTGTCAGCCACATTTGCGCAGCCTGGTCGTAGCGCGCCAAGACGTTGTCGAGGAAATACGGTCGATTCTCCGCCAGCCATTGTGCTCGATAGCCTTCTTTCAGTAGCGACAGTTCCTCGGCCATCTCGCGCAAGTAGTTGAAGATCGCACCCGAGTAGAAGCGCAAGCGGCGCACCTTCACGCGATCGCCAAGGTTCAAGTAGGCTTCCCAGTACTGATCGCTGAATCTAAGCATTAATTGCATGCGCCGGCCTAAATGATCGAACCGCTGGGCCGCGAACAGAAGCCCCGGAACCATTGAACCATTCCGGTGCGCTCGTCCACGGGAGCGAATGAGTGCTTCTTGAACACTCTCAACGTTCAGTCGCATCTGCCGGATCTTTTCAGCATTCTCACGAACCTGATTCTGGAAGGAAGCAGTGAAGGGATCCAGCCAGAACAGTTCGTCGGTAGTAATATTCGTGCTAAGCAGTGTGCGTACGTTTCCGAGAGTCCGAATTGCCTTCACAAAGTCATCGCCATCATTACGAAAGAATGCCCAATCAAAATCATTATCAAATTGGGCCAGGTCGACCGCTCCGCTCTGCCACGATGCAGCAGCTCCCAACACGATTCCGTGCCACGTCATTTCAAAGAGCGCCTCGCCATCGTCGTCCCACGTGGTGTTCATCATTCCCAGCGCGCCTGCCTTTTGTCCGTCGCGCACGAAGTTGATGATGTTCTTTGACGCCGAATCAACGTTAGGAAAGATCTGGTTCCAATTTCCAACTCCGGGACAGACGAACTGTTCCAGTCCCGCATTCTTGAACGGATTGATGTACTGCCAATAATCTTCCTGGGCGTTGTACCTCCAGTTCATCACTATCAAATCCTTCGGAATATTACCGATCAGATCCGGATGGTTGAGAGCGATGTCTCCCCAAAACATAAGGCGGCGATTGTATGGCTTCAAAAGCTCGCGAACGCGATTGAGGTGTTCGAAGTAGACGGCGCCAACACCCCGCGCTCGCGCGGCTTCGCGACTCTGGCCTTCTCCAAGTTCAAAGGTCTCGTCCTCGCCAATATGAAAGAACTGTCCCGGAAAGACTTCGTTTAGCTCGCGATACCAATCCGCGATGAGCTTATACGTGCCCTGCTGCTGCGGCGAAAGAACGTCGCCGTACGGTGTTTCAGCCAGGTCGTTGTATTTCTCGAGCCGCAGAGCTTTGTGCAGATGACCGAACGTCTGTTGCTCGGGTACGAGCTCGATGTGATAGCGTTTTGCGTAAGCTACCAACTCTCGAATCTCGTCGGCGGTGAGCGCGGCGCCTGCTGGGCCAATCAACGGGTGTGCGGCGCTCGCGAACGTGTGTTCCATATAGAACGAATGCATGTTCAGCTTGAACATCGCTTCCGTTCGCAACTGACGTTTGATGTAACTGACGGTGGGAACTGGACCACGGCTAATGTCGTCCGACACGCCACGCCAACGCATCGCTGGCCAATCGGTGATTCGTACGCCAGGAATGAAAGCTCCGGCGCCCTCGCCTTGCGTCAGCTGTTTCAGCGTTTGTAAACCATAAAACACACCGGCTGGACTCTTGCCCGCAACTACAATCTCATTCGCGTCGACAACCAATTGGTAACCTTCTGAATCGAGATCCGGAACCGGCTCCATTGCCAGCCGTTTCAAACCAGCACGAATTGCCGGCTGCTCGATCAGTCCTATTAATATTGCCCGCTTGCGTGACTTGCCGAGCCTCAGTTGAACACCACTCGTCTCTTTCGAGTCATCTATGAAGTCCTGAGCCGCAAACCGATCATCTTCCGAGCGCGGATCGGCGAGTGCTATAGTGACGCCCGAGCTCAACTGGAATCGGGCCTGGGAAACTTCCATCTGTCGCGGTCGTGGAGTGACGTGTATCTTAGGGGCCTGGCCCAAAGCCGAGACTTCGGCGGCAGCGAGCGTGCTGAATACTATCAAGCAACAAATAACACTTCGGGTTAGAATGGTTGGCATTGGAAGAAGTAGTCTGAGTTTTCGCATTATGAAGTGATAGCACCTGGAAGAAACGCACGAGTATGTACCCCAATTCTTGTGTGATTACAACACCTCCCACAGTCCTACAGGCGGCCAGCTTGTGGCGGCGTTGTTGTTTTGGAAGACAGCAGGTTGGCAGCTGCTGTGTTGGAGAGCGGAGAATAAGACGTGTCCCTCATGCTACAAGAGATCAACGAACAGCCGGTTGCTCTCGAGCAAACCATCGCCAAGGAACGAGCCAAGATCGGAAACCTGGGCAGGTTTTTCAAGGCCCGAGGCATCGATCTGATCATCCTCGTGGCGCGCGGGAGTTCAGACAATGCGGCCCTATTTGGGCGCTACCTCCTCGAAATCACCACGGGAATCCCGGTGTCGCTTTCAGCCCCTTCGGTTCACACGATCTATAACGCCTCGCTGAAGCTGCAAAAGGCGCTGGTTATCGGCGTCTCACAATCCGGTGAAGGCGAAGACATCAATCGAGTACTCGAACTATCACGCGCGGCCGGAGCCTACACGGTCGGTATCACCAACGAACCGGTTTCGACAATGACGGGACTGGTTGACGAGACGTGCTTGATGCACGGTGGACGTGAACGCTCAGTAGCCGCAACCAAAACATTCACTGGCCAGATGGTGCTTTTTTATATGCTGGCGGCCAGCCTCGCGGATCGAAAGGTTCCCTTTGATTACGAGTTAATTCCATCGCTTGCCAATCGCGCCCTGGAACAGCAAGCGTCAATTCTCGAATTAGTGCAGCGCTACGTCTTCATGGAGAACTGCGTGGTGGTGGGAAGAGGACTCACCTACGCAAACGCCTACGAGTTCGCGTTGAAGCTCATGGAGACCTGCTACGTGGTTGCAGAGCGGTTTTCATCCGCCGACTTTCTGCATGGACCACTGGCAATGGTCGAGCGTCACTTTCCAGTGATGCTCTTCGCTCCGCCGGGCGCGATGTTACCGAGCGTCAGAAAACTGATCATGCGGCTGAAGGAGCTGCATGCGGACACACTCGCAATCACGAGCGACCTGGAAATCGCAGGGAATTGCACGCGGGCCGTGTTTATGCCACGCGAGATCGATGAGTTCCTCGCTCCGATCCCCTACATCATACCGGCCCAGTTGTTCGCGGCGTTACTTGCAGAAGCTAAAGGTCTCGATCCGGATGCCCCGCGGTCATTGTCGAAGGTAACGAGGACGCTGTAGTAGTCAGCAATCAGTAATCAGTAATCAGTAATCGGCTGGTTGTCAGTGGTCAGTTGCAAGTTGTTATCAGTTAGTTGCACTCTAACAACTGACAACTGGCAACTGATAACCAGCTGATTACTGATTGCTAATTACTATTCGCCTTTATCATGAATATTGAATTAAAAGATGCCTCCCATGGCCCCGTTTACGCGCAGGTTAGGGAGCAAATCGAAAGCCAGATCCGAAATGGACAGATTCCCTCCGGAGAAGTGCTCGCTTCTCCAACAGCTTTGGCCCAGCAGTTGGCGGTGGACCGCGGTGAAATCCAACGAGCCTACTTTGAGCTCGAGCACGCGGGAGTTGTAATCAAACAAAGCGGCAAAGACTTTCTGGGCAAGCCAAAGGTAACTTACCGAGTAAAGTAAATAGCAATCAGTAATCAGTAATCAGTAATCAGCAATCAGCAAAGCCGTCAATTGTTAGTGGTCAGTTGTTAGTGGTCAGTTGTCAGTTGCTAGTTGTCAGTTGCACGCCCTGCTGCACCTGGTGCAACTAGCAACTGACAACTGTCAACTGACCACGGACGCCTCTGCTGATTACTGATTACTGATTGCTGATTACTGATTACTTCTCCTCATTACTGAATCCTGCCGACTGCGTGATATCCTAAGCCGCCATTAGAATTTTGAAAGTCGTTGCGAAAGTGGCGGAATTGGCAGACGCGCCAGACTTAGGATCTGGTACCGAAAGGTGTGGGGGTTCGAGTCCCCCCTTTCGCACCAAGAACAGTAATCAGCAATCAGTTAGTCAGTAATCAGCTGTTTGCTTTTGCTTGTTACAGGTGGTTTCGAATCATGTCTGACGGTCAACCAGCTGTTGCTGATTACTGATAGCTGATTACTGATTACTTGAATTCATGAAAACTGAACTAGTAGATGTCTCCCCAACGCGGAAGGAGATAAAGATTCAGATCGAGCCCGAGGTGGTCCGAGCTGCTTACGATCGTGTAAGCGACAAGTATGCAAAGTTGGCCAGCGTGCCGGGATTTCGCAAGGGCCACGCGCCACGCGCCGTGGTCCGGACACGCTACAAAAGTGAGATTCGCGGTGAGGTATTGCAGGAGCTCGTGCCTGAAGCAGTCCACGGCGCCATTACCGAGCACTCGCTCGACACGATCGGCGAACCGGCGATTCGGCTGGAAAACGACGATGCACTTCAAAAATTCGGGCAGGAGCCAATTTCAGTAAACGTCTCCGTCGAAGTTTTTCCGCAGGTCGAACTCGGTGAATATAAAGGACTCGAAGCCACCCGGCGGGTGCGTCCAGTTAAAGACGAAGACGTTGATCGCATAATTGATGGATTGCGAGAGAATTCGGCCTCATTAATCCCGGTTGAAGACCGCGGGGCCCAACTCGGAGACACAGTAACTATCAACATCAACGGTAAGTTTGTCGACGCGCCTGAGGAACAGGATATTAATGTAGATGAAGTCGACGTCGTCCTGGGCGGCGAAGGCGTGCAGCAGGAGTTCACCGACAATCTGACTGATGTCAAACCGGATGACGAGAAGTCCTTCCGCGTTGATTATCCCTCTGACTTTACTTCGAAAGGATTGGCCGGAAAGCGAGTTGACTACACCGCTAAGGTTACTGCTGTCCGGCGCAAGGAACTTCCCGAGCTGGACGATGAATGGGCCGCAAGCCTCAACGAAGAGTTCGAATCACTGGCAGTCTTAAGAACCAAAGTCCGTGAAGATCTGGAAGCGCGCGCGACCACCGAGGCGGAACATCATCTGCGCACCGAGCTAATAAGAAATCTATCCGCACAACATCCAATCGAGGTGCCTGCCACACTCGTTGAGCATCAAACGAGCAACCGTCTCGAACAAGTAGTGCGCGATATGATGCGTCAGGGCATCGATCCCCGGAACAATGAGCTCAATTGGTTGGGCGCTCGAGAAGAATTGAAAGGGCAGGCCGAGAATGATGTACGCGCTTCAGTACTGCTGGAACGAATCGCAGAGGCAGAGAAAATCGAAGTCTCCCAAGCAGAGATCGACGCTGAGATCGATGCGATCGCTGCAGCGTCCCATCAGCCGCGAGAACAAGTGCGGGCTGCCTTGACAAAGGAAGGGGGCGACCGTAGCATCGCGGGCAGATTGCGCAATCGCAAGGCGCTCGACTTGCTGGTTGCAAACGCTCGGATCACGGAAGCAGAGTGGAAGGAAGAACCGCGACGAGGTGAAACGCAATCTGAGCCCCTAAGTGAGTCATCAGAGTAATTCCGTTTTCAAAATCCCAATTTACATTTGACTAACATTGCGCGCATTCCAGCATCATTGAAAAGGCAATCAGCGTAGCGTACGCTCACGCTGCGACAGTTGGTTCTGAAATTCAGCGAGGTCTAACATGGCTCTAGTTCCGATGGTGGTCGAACAAACGTCGCGCGGCGAGCGGGCGTTCGACATCTATTCACGCTTACTCAAGGACAACATCATTTTTCTCGGCACACCGATCGACGACCAGATCGCCAACCTTATCGTGGCCCAGCTGCTCTTTCTTGAAGCTGAGGATCCGGAAAAGGACATAAACATCTACATCAACTCTCCGGGTGGGTCCATCACCGCCGGTATGGCTATTTACGACACGATGCAATTCATCCGTCCTGATGTGACGACCATCTGCGTCGGACAGTGCGCTTCGATGGGGGCGCTGTTGCTGGCCGCAGGCGCGAAGGGCAAACGTTTCGCCCTGCCAAACTCCCGCATTCTGATTCACCAGCCGCGAGGCGGCTCGGAAGGACAAGCCACCGATATTCGCATTCAGGCTGAAGAAATCCTGCGTATGCGCGAGTTAACTTCACAAATTCTCGCGAAACACACCGGCCAATCTTACGAGTCGGTTGAGCGCGATGTTGAGCGCGATAAAATAATGTCCGCCATGCAAGCCAAGGAATATGGTTTAATTGACGAGGTCATCGCTCACCGCGAATAGCGAGTGAGTGGTAGGACTGCGATGATTGCAAAAGTGATAGCGCGTGCGTTCTGCTGCTCGTTCTGTGGCAAGTCGAAGGACGAAGTCAGCGCCATGATGGCCGGCGCGCCAACGGCAGCTGCGGGTGCTCCACTAAGCCCGCGACGAAAAAGCGCATTCATCTGCAACGAGTGCGTGCAACGCTACTATCAGAAACTGACTGCGCGAGATACCCCGAAGAGTTCGGCACTCAGCCTGAAGTAGAATCAGATAGCTTGTTCTGAAGGAGCCCTCCTACAGATATGGTAAGAAGAGCTGACGATACATTGCGCTGCTCGTTCTGTGGCAAATCACAGAACGAAGTGAAAAAGCTGATTGCTGGTCCCACCGTTTACATCTGCAACGAATGCATTGATATCTGCAACGAGATCATCTCCGATGACCAACAGGCCGAGACCTCAGCCAGCCGGCCACCATTGCCGAAACCCGGAGAGATCAAAAATTTTCTGGATGAGTATGTAATTGGCCAGGAAGAAACCAAGAAGCGACTTGCGGTTGCCGTCTACCAGCATTACAAACGTATCGAGATTGCACGCCGTCGTTCGGATGTAGAAATCCAAAAAGCGAATATCCTGCTGATTGGACCCACGGGAACCGGCAAGACCTTGCTGGCTCAAACACTCGCTCGACTGCTAAGCGTTCCATTCACGATCGTCGACGCCACCACACTTACAGAGGCTGGTTACGTTGGTGAGGATGTCGAGAACATCATCCTCAAGTTATTGCAGGCAGCCAACGGCGACGTTGAGCGCGCCCAGCAAGGCATCATCTATATCGACGAAGTCGACAAGATCTGCCGCAAGGACGAGAATCCCTCGATTACCCGCGACGTCTCTGGCGAAGGCGTTCAGCAGGCGCTCCTCAAGATCCTGGAAGGAACAGTCGCTAACGTCCCGCCTCAGGGCGGCCGCAAGCATCCGCATCAGGAATTTTTTCCCGTCGACACACAGAACATCCTTTTCATCTGTGGCGGTGCATTTGTCGGGCTCGAAAAAGTGATCGAGCGTCGTCTGCGCAACAAGTCATTGGGCTTCCACGCCGAAATAAAATCAGGTCCGGCCCGCCACTCTGAGATTCTTTCTCAGGTGCAGCCTGAAGATTTGATTAGGTACGGGTTGATCCCGGAGTTTGTCGGACGCTTACCGGTCGGCTGCGTGCTGCACGAACTGGACGAAGGTGCGTTGATCAAGATTCTTACCGAGCCCAAAAACGCGCTGGTCAAGCAGTACCAGAAGAAATTTGACTTTGATAACGTCAAACTCAAGTTCACAGAAGACGCTCTCAAAGCGGTGGCACGTCAGGCAGTCGAACGCAAGGTGGGCGCGCGCGGTCTGATGATGATCCTCGAAGAGCTGCTGCTGGATGCCATGTATACGCTTCCCTCTCAGAAGCGAGTGAAAGAGTTCGTAATCACAAGCGAAATGGTCGAGCGCCGGCGAGCCATGCCGGGCGAGGGCCTTGCCGGGATTGACGGCGCCGCAGCGTAAAACACTTTTAGTGCTGCCTTACTGAGCCCCTGCTTCGTTCTTGTAACGCAAACTGTAGGTTTGCGCGCACACATTGAATGCAGTTCCCCGCCGCAAACTAATTAGTTTGGGCTGCATTATTAAGAAACGCCGCATAACCCGAATGTCCCGACAAAAAGTTTATCCGCCTCACGGTAGCGCGCCTATGGGAAATGGCTTACAATTAGCCGTGTTATAAATCCAAGGCGAGACGGCGAAAGGCGGCTCGCCTTTGTTGCAGAAGTTCAGGTCTCAGCGCATCAAACATGGAAGAATATTCAGATCGTGCACCCGCTGACGTTGCCTGGTACCCAATGGTACCAATTCGCGACGTCGTGATTTTCCCCTTTACCAAAGTCGCTTTCAAAATCGGACGCTCCGGCTCAGTGCGTGCCCTGGAGCAAGCTCTAGCTGGTGATCGCACGATCTTTCTCGCCACTCAACACGACGCCACCGTTGACGAACCCACTCCCGAACAGATCTATGGGGTCGGCACTCTTGGTCGCATCTTGCAATCGCAGAAACAGGACAACGGACAGATTAAGGTCGTCGTTGAAGGTCGCGAGCGCGCTACGATGGTGCGCATCGAGAATTCCGACGGTGCCTTCATGGCCCTGGTAAGGCGCGCCCCTGTTGTTAACGAGGAAGGAACCCGAGTAGATGCTTTGGTGCAAAAGATCGGGCAACTGGTCGAGCAGCACCTCCGACTGGCGCCAGACATGCAAACCGATGCGCTGCAGACGGCGATGCGCAATCATGACCCGTCGCACCTGGCCGATGCGCTAGCGTCACAGTTGCGGCTCTCGGTGGAAGATAAGCAGGGATTGCTGGAGCTCTTCTCCGCTCAGGCTCGGCTACAAAGGCTAATCGAACTGCTCGAACTCGAATTGGAGAAACGGCAGCTCGACCGCACCATTCAAACGCGCGTCAAGCGCCAGATGGAGCGGGCGCAGAAGGAGTACTACCTCAACGAGCAAATCAAGGCTATCCACAAAGAACTCGGTCGCAAGGATGAAAAGGCTGAACTCGAGGAGCTCAAGAAGAAAATCGAAGAGGCCGGCATGACCGACGAGGCCAAAGAGAAGGCCATGCAGGAATTGCACCGGCTCGAGGCAATGCCACCCATGTCAGCCGAAGGTACTGTTTCGCGTACCTACATCGACTGGCTGGTCAGTGTGCCCTGGAAGCAAAAGTCAAAAGAAATCAAAGACCTCGCTAAAGCCGAAGACGTCCTAAACGAAGACCATTACGGACTCGAGAAGATCAAGGATCGGATTCTTGAGTACCTGGCCGTTCGCCAACTGGTTAAGAATCCAAAGGGCTCGATACTTTGTTTCGTTGGCCCGCCGGGTGTTGGTAAAACCAGTCTCGGCAAATCAATCGCACGCGCAACCGGCCGCAAGTTCGTCCGCTTGAGCCTTGGTGGTGTTCGCGACGAGGCTGAGATTCGTGGCCATCGTCGCACCTACATCGGAGCACTGCCTGGCCAGATCATTCAAATGATGAAGAAGGCCGGCACGATCAATCCGATCATTCTGCTCGATGAAGTAGACAAGCTCGGCGCCGATTTTCGTGGCGATCCAAGCTCGGCTTTGCTCGAAGTGCTGGATCCGGAACAGAACCATACCTTCCAGGATCACTACCTTGATGTCGAGTACGATCTGTCCAAAGTCTTCTTTGTAGCAACGTCAAATGTGCTGCATACCATTCCGCCGGCATTGCAGGATCGCCTGGAGATTCTCAGGCTCTCGGGCTACACCGAGCGCGAGAAGCTCGAGATTGCGAAACGGCATCTCGTGCCGAAGCAGGCAGACAGTAATGGTTTGAAGACAGAGCAAGTCGAATTTACTGACGAAGCTTTGCTGGAAATCATTCGACACTACACTCGCGAAGCCGGCGTGCGCAATCTCGAACGGGAAATTGGTTCGTGCTGCCGCAAGATCGCACGCAAGTTCGTTGCAGAAAACGTTTCGGAAGGGTTTAAGGAAGTTGTTGACCCGGCTCGGGTGAACGAAATGCTTGGACCAATCAAATTCCGCGTGATCGGCATGGGCGAAGTCAGTGAAATAGGGCTCGCAACCGGCCTGGCGTGGACGGAGATTGGCGGTGAGGTGCTGCAAATTGAAGCGACGCTTACAAAGGGCCGAGGCGGTGTAAGACTCACCGGTAAGCTCGGCGATGTCATGCAAGAGTCGGCCCAGGCAGCGCTGACTTGTATCAAGGCGCGAGCGGAAAGACTGGGGATGAGCCTCGATTTCATCCGCAAACGTGACTTGCACATTCACGTACCTGAAGGGGCGATTCCCAAGGACGGTCCCTCTGCCGGCATCACTATGGCCACTGCGATGGCTTCGGCTTTGTCGCGTGCTCCCGTGCGTCGCAACGTTGCGATGACTGGTGAAATTACTTTGCGAGGGCGAGTACTGCCAATCGGCGGTGTCAAGGAGAAGTTGTTAGCGGCGCATCGTTTCGGCATCGACACGATTATTCTGCCGAAGGACAATGAGAAAGACTTGCCCGAGGTTCCGGAAGAAGTGCGCAATGCCATGTGCATTAACCTCGTTGAAACGATTGATGAGGTGTTGGCACTCGCGCTTGAGGATGTCGTAGCTACTGCCGAGGCTGGTGACGAAACCAAGACGCCTCCGCTATGGTCCACCGAGCAACCCGCGCAAGGTATTCAGACAAGCTGAGCTTTGAAGTCCGTTAGAGTTCACGTTGTGTACAACTCGCATTCCTAATCAAGGGTCTGCTCTCTGTACGAGCGCAGGCCTTTGCTTTTTCAACCAGGTCGTGGCTCGCATACCGCCCGGCCCCCAATCGTGAGGAGATAATGGGAAAATGAGCAAACACGAAGATGCAAACCTGATTCTGAAACTTTACGATCTGCGGCGCGAAGCCGTTATGCGCGAGGCGCGCAATTGGTTTTTTACCTTTAATCCTACCAGCGTGCAGGATGTTATTGAGACGATGGTAGGCGAACACAGCGGTCACCTTCGTATGGTGATCTCGTACTGGGACATGGCTTGTTCGCTTGTCAACAACGGCGCCCTTGACGAGAAGATGTTCAATGAAGCAAACGGCGAACACATCTTCATCTACATGAAGATGGAACCGGTCATCCAACCGATGCGCGAGGCATTTGAGAATCCCGAGTTCCTGAGGAATCTCGAAACGCTCGTTAAGCGAATTCCCAACATTGAGGAGACACTTCCGAAAATGCGTGAGCGCATGGGGAAGTTCGCCGCAATGGCGCAGGAACGAGCCCGGGCCGCTGGCAACTAGGAACGGGCAAGGGCTAAGCGAAGCAAAGGGCAAAGGGCAAAGAGCACTCGAGCTTTGCCCTTTGGCGCTTTGATGAACTGCTTAGCTCCTCGCACTTTGACCCTTCGCTCGTTTGCCCTTTGCTCTTTGCCCTTACCTCTTTGCTCTTACCCCTTTGCCTTGCCTCTGCCGCCATGCGCGTCACCAGCAGCGAATTTCTTAAAAGTGCTTTTCAGGAACGGGATTGGCCACCGGATCGGTTGCCGGAAATTGCATTTCTGGGACGTTCCAATGTGGGCAAGTCCAGCCTCATCAATTCCCTGCTGGGGGCACGCGGTTTGGCGCGGACGTCTTCGACTCCCGGTCGAACCCAATCGCTTAACTTCTTTGTAATCAACAATGATTTTCGCTTTGTAGACCTGCCCGGCTATGGCTACGCCCGCGTCCCTCGCATCATAAAATCCAGTTGGGGCGAAATGGCAACCAGCTACCTTGCCAAGCGGGCATCCCTTGTGCTATCAATTCACATCGTAGATTCGCGCCACGAACCCACAAAATTAGATTTGCAGCTTCACGAATGGTTTGAGCTTCACGCGAAGCCGCGAATAATTGTAGCCACGAAATCCGATAAGCTCTCCAATAACGAATTAAAGAAGAGCATGGAACGTGCCCAGCGGACGTTCAAAGAGAACCAAGTGGTAGCCTATTCCGCGAGGACCGGGCAGGGACGTGAAGAAGTTTGGCGCGCTATTGAGGCAGCATTGAGTACTTTCTAATTTAAGCCTTTGGCTTTAAAATCCGAGGAACAAGGATTCGGTCCAATCCAATCGAATTAAAATCGGCGACCACAATTCTCCTTTACCCCCTTTTGAAAAGTACCGAGAGCCTACATTGATGGCCCCCAATGCGGTGTGACGATCGCATCCCCAGTTTTGCATTGATTGAAGACTGTTAGCATTTTGGAAACTGCCCAGGTTCGATGAATACGACCACACAATCCTCGCATATGAGTAGCATGTAAACATCCGACTTTGTCTGCCCCGTAAAGGTGAAAAACCCAGTTACAAATTTTCAGACAGATTGAGTCGCCGCGCATTGCGGCGAACCTGATGTCCCTATCAGTAGAGAAAACTTATGCCACAAAAATCATCGCGTTCAAGAGCGTCAAGCGCAAACAATAAGGACGCCAACGGAGAGAATGGCGGCACTACTGTCGCTACGGCGGACGTTCCCGAGAAGGACGAGAAGGAAGTAATCGAGCAATGGGAGGAAGGCTTTCTGAACCTCGCCGACCTCAAAGAGATGTCCATCTCGAGACTGACTCAGGTTGCCAAGAGTATGGATGTTCCGGGCGCCACCGGGATGCGCAAGCAGGAGCTGATTTTTAAAGTCCTTGCGGCGCAAACTGAAAAGAGCGGTCTCATATTCTCGGAGGGCGTACTCGAGACGCTGCCTGATGGCTTTGGCTTCCTGCGGGCTCCTGAATACAACTATCTGCCCGGTCCGGACGACATCTACGTCTCACCTTCTCAAATTCGGAAGTTTGATCTTCGCACGGGCGATACAGTCAGCGGACAGATTCGCCCGCCCAAGGAAGGTGAGCGCTATTTTGCCTTGATTAAGGTCGAGGCAATTAACTTTGAATCACCCGATCAGGCCCGCGAGAAAGTCTTTTTTGACAACCTGACTCCACTTTATCCTGACGAGCAACTTCGCATGGAGACGACCGCCGATAACTTGTCGGCTCGCGTCATTGATCTGGTGACACCTCTGGGCAAAGGTCAGCGCGGTTTGATTGTTTCGCCGCCACGCACGGGTAAGACTATGTTGCTCCAGGCCATCGCAAACTCGATCACGCAAAATCATCCGGAAACAACTTTGATCGTTTTGCTGATTGACGAGCGGCCGGAAGAAGTCACCGATATGCAGCGTTCGGTTCAGGGCGAAGTAATCTCGTCAACATTCGATGAACCTCCGACCCGTCACGTGCAGGTCGCCGATATGGTGATTGAAAAGGCCAAACGGCTGGTCGAGCACAAACGTGACGTTGTCATCCTGCTCGACTCGATTACGCGTCTGGCCCGCGCCCATAACGCAGTCGTGCCACCCAGCGGCAAGATTCTCTCCGGCGGTATTGACTCCAATGCCCTGCAAAGACCCAAGCGCTTCTTTGGCGCCGCCCGAAACATCGAGGAAGGCGGCTCATTGACGATCATCGCGACCGCGCTCATCGATACTGGTTCGCGTATGGACGATGTGATCTTTGAGGAATTCAAGGGTACCGGCAATAGCGAAATTCATCTTGATCGCCGGCTCAGCGACAAGAGATTGTTCCCAGCCATTGATTTGCAACGATCAGGTACGCGCAAGGAAGAGTTGCTAATCAGCAAGGAAGACCTGGCTCGAATTTGGGTGATGCGCAGAGTGTTGAATCCCCTTTCCCCAGTCGAACAGATGGAAGTGGTACTTGAGCGTCTTGAGAAGACAAAATCAAACGCAGAGTTCCTGGCTTCCATGCAAAGCTAAAAAAGCAAGGATGAAGGCGAGTAAAGGATGAGCGGAAGAATGAAGGATGAAAGGTTGATCGATCCGTCGATTTGATCAGATCATCAGCGTCCTGCCATCCAGTCTGAATCCCGTCACTTTGCCTTCATCCTTTATCCCTTCATCCTTTATCCTTTCGATTCGTGCGCGTCGCAATCCTCTCATCTGAAGTTGTGCCCTTTGCCAAAACCGGCGGCCTGGCAGATGTGGCGGGAGCTTTGCCAAAAGCGCTGCGAAAGCGCGGGGTTGAGGCCGTCGTGCTCCTGCCGCTTTACCAACAGGTGGATCGCAGTCAGCTCAGTGAGCAAGTCATCGAAAATGTCCCGATCGAATGGCGCGGTCACACGCGCCTGACGAGAGTTTTTCAAAGTGAAGCTGCAGGGGCGCCTGCTTTCCTGATCGAGGCGCCGGAATATTTTTCGCGTTCCTCGATTTACGGTTTCAGCGATGACCACGAACGCTTCGCTTTCTTTGGGCGAGCCGCGCTCTCTTTGCTGAGATACCTCAACTGGAAGCCCGACATTGTTCACTGCAACGATTGGCCTGGCGGCTTTCCTACGATTGAACTTCGGTCTCGCCGCCGATTTGATCCTTTTTTCTATGACTCGCGAACCATCTTTTCGATTCACAACATGGCCTATCAGGGAAGATTTGATCCTGCCGATCTTTGGTGGCTCGGATTTGGAGACCATCGCGATCAAAACGATTTTATGTTCGAGGGTACGGCTTCGGCGCTAAAAGCTGGCCTGGTAGCCGCCGATGCACTCTCGACGGTCAGTCACCGGTATGCGTTCGAGATACAAACACCGGCGCAGGGCCACGGTCTGGACTGGTTAGTGCGGGTGCGGCGAGATCGGCTCCTTGGTATTACAAATGGAGTTGACTACGACGTCTGGAATCCCGAAACCGATCCACACATCGCGGCCAATTTTTCGATCAACGATCTTACGGGTAAGCAAGAGTGCAAGCGCGATCTACTGCGCCGCTTTGGAATGCCGGAAGAGCTGAACCGGCCCATTATTGCTATCATCTCACGACTGGTAGCTCAAAAGGGTTACGATTTAATCCAACAACTGGCTGGAGCTATCACGGAGACTGGTTCCTTTTTTATCGCTCTCGGAACGGGTGCCCGGGAATATGAAGACTTTCTCCAATCATGGCATAACGCAGCTCCACATCGTGTCGCCATCTACAAGGGCTATGCGGGCGAAGCCCTCGCTCATCAGATTGAGGCCGGCGCGGACCTGTTCCTGATGCCATCTCTATATGAGCCTTGCGGTTTGAATCAAATGTATAGCATGCGATACGGCACGGTGCCGATTGTTCGCGCGACTGGCGGACTGGACGATACCGTGGAGAATTTCGACGAGCGTCGCGGCACAGGAAATGGTTTCAAGTTTCAGGATTATTCCGCCGGAGCGTTGCTTGAAAAAATACGCGAGGCCCTTTACTTTTATGCAAAGCCTGACGCGTGGCGTTTAATTCAGCGCAATGGCATGGCCAGAGATAACTCCTGGCCAACGGCGGCGCAAAAGTATCTCGAACTATACGAGCGGGTGCTGAAGCTCTAAGCCTCCACAGCTGCACGTCAATAAAGGAAGTTCTCGAACCAAGGAGATTGCTAATGGCTTATCAAGTAGGCGAAGTCAGTGACAGTTCCTTTGAACAGGATGTCTTGCAGTCAGCCCAACCGGTGCTGGTGGATTTTTGGGCTGAATGGTGCGGACCTTGTCGCGCGCTGGCCCCAGCTCTTAATGACGTAGCCGAAAAGTATTCTGAGACGGCGAGAGTTGTGAAGTTGAACGTCGATGAGAATCCGCAAACATCAGGTCGATACGGAATCAAGAGTATTCCGACGTTGATTCTTTTTAGCGGCGGCAACGAAGAAGAGCGTATCGTCGGGGCAACTTCCAGAGACGTAATTTCTCGCATGATCGACAAATGCATTGCCCGGACGGCAACGGCGTGACATCACATCCGTCCGTGTGAACGCCGGGCGGTCGGAAACTTTCTAAAGCTGAAGGTGGTTGCGCAAGGCAACCGCCTTTCGCGTGATTCGGCAATTTCAAGCTCCTAAGCAATGGCAAAAACTATCGTGGTAATCGGGGCCCAGTGGGGCGATGAAGGCAAAGGCAAGATTGTCGATCTGCTGGCCGAGCGTTTCGATATCGTAGCCCGTTACCAGGGCGGACATAATGCCGGCCACTCCGTGCAAGTGGGCGATTGTTCATTTGTCCTGCATCTATTGCCTTCTGGAATTGTTCACCCGGGCAAGACTTGCGTTCTGGGAAATGGCATGGTCATCGACCCAAAGGCGTTCTTTCAGGAAGCTGAACGCCTGATGGAGCAGGGGATCGAGGTTTCACCTTCACGCGTCAAGATCAGCTCCAGAGCGCATCTGATTCTTCCCTATCATCGAGCTCTGGACCATACCAGCGAGGAACGGCTTGGAAACGAGAAGGTCGGCACGACTCTGCGTGGAATTGGCCCAGCGTACGAAGACAAGGCCGGTCGGCGCGGCATTCGGGCCGCTGACGCGCTCGTGCCCGACGTTCTGCGCTCGCGAATCGAACGCAATCTTGAAGACGCCAATCGCATCATCATGGCCTACGGCGGTCAGCAGCTTAGCGCTGATGAGATATTCGCGGAGATGTCTCACCTCACCGAGCGGCTTAGTCCTTTTATCGCTGATACCACTCACTATCTGAACCTGGCGGCCACCGACGGCAAATCAATTCTGCTGGAAGGAGCGCAAGCGACTCTTCTCGACGTGGATCATGGAACCTATCCATTCGTGACGTCATCAAGCACCATTGCGGGCGGCGCCATCATCGGAACCGGTCTTGCTCCTCATCGCTTGACTGGAGTTTTGGGAATTGTGAGAACCTACACGACTCGCGTCGGCGAAGGTCCATTCCCAACGGAAATGCTCGAAGGCGAAGCGGAGCTCGGTCAATTGATCCGCGAGCGTGGTCGTGAATATGGCGCCTCCACGGGGCGCCCTCGCCGTTGCGGGTGGTTCGATGCCTTTGCCACGCGCTACGCCGCGGAGATAAATGGCTTCTCATCGGTAGCTCTGACCAAGTTGGATGTCCTGGACGCGCTTGATGAAATTAAAGTCTGCGTCGGCTACCGGCTTGATGGACGCGAACTTGACTCTCTACCCTCCGTTTCACAGGAGTTGCGCACGGTTGAGCCGGTCTATGCAAGGTTGCCTGGTTGGAAGAGCTCCACGCTGGGCACAACTAGGATGAGTGACCTGCCCAGCAAGGCTCGAAGCTATGTGGAGTTTCTGTCCGCTCAAATTGGTGTTGAGATAGGCTTGGTATCGACCGGTCCGGAACGTTCTCAAACTATCGTTGTTGACGATTCAGCCCTGGGCCGCTGGCTCGCGAAGTAATGCTCAACCCGGCTGATTAGCAAGCTCCACGATTTCGAATTCAAGCCCACCATCTCAATCCATTTGTTTGATGAGTTTTCCTACCTCTGCAATGAATGCGTCAACTATTTCTCATTAATCTCTGAGGTCCAAATTTTTTGCAAACTGACTTGTTTGCAACAACTTATTGACTCGCAGCCTCATTCTCACTAAACTTTGCCGCTTCTTGCATTCAAATAAGTGCCCAGGGCCGGTGGTGGCTTTCTCAATCCGCCATTCTGGGTTATCGAACTCCCAAACTTGGCTTGAATAGCGGTCAATTTTCCATTGCGATTCTTCATTGACCTCTGAGTTGGGTCTGTAATATTGTCTGTCGCAATTTTTCTACCGTCCGGCCAAGAGTTTCGGCGCCGGCCACAGTCGGCTCATGATCTAGATTCTCGCTGTCTTCTCGTTTGCCTTGCCTAAAGGCAAACAGACTGTTTCGCTTCGAAATCGGACCAAATTTCACACGTTCCTTACAGTGTCCAGACTGTCAGGGCCGGAAGCTTAAGGAAGAGGATCCAGGAGGACTCCCACAATGAAAACCCCGCGACGATTTCCCAGAAAGACGTTCTGGTGCTTGCTCGCCGTTGTGCTCATCCTTGGCTCGTTGATGTGGCAATTCGGCGTCGGGGCTCAGTCCCGTCGCGTCTCAGTTTCTCCCAAGGTTCAGGAGCGTCAAACGCGCGCAACGCGTAGAACGACGACTGGCCAAACCAGCGCCCAGGTGGCCATCCAGAACGGAAGAGCCCATGTCGATCAAGCTATCGCCGCTGAGAAAGCAAACCCCACCAAGCAAACGGCGCTGAATGTGGACGCAGCCTGGCTGGAATTGAATAACGCAAAAGCTGCCCGCGTCGGGGAGATCCAAATGAGCTTGAGAGAGCTCGAGTCCGCGAGCAAAACCGAGGAGAGTGCTGCCCAGATGCAGACCCTCGAGACTGAGATGCGGCAGATTATCACTACACCGCTAGCAGCTACTCCTAATGTCACGCCGGAAACGGAGCCTAACGATACATCGGGTACGGCCAACGTCATAAACCTGAGTGCGCAGCCGTGCGGAATCGTCTCGGGAGCAATCAATCCCGGTGGCGATCTCGACTTCTTTACATTCACAGCGCCTGCCGGCTCCAGAGTCTGGATTGAAACGGACACTGGCGGCACTCAGAACGGTGGCGCAACCTCGCGCGATTCAGTGATTGACCTGCTCGCAGCTGATGGTGTGACTGTCATTGAAAACGATGACGACGACGGCACCGGTAACGGTGGCGACGGCACTATTGAAACTGGTCTGGCCTCGATGATTGGCGGTCGCACCCTGGTTACTGGGGGCACTTACTTCATCAGAGTGCGGGCGTTCAGTGCCACGGGCATCATCAATCCCTATCGGATGTTTGTGGTTGTTACCAACACGGCTGCAACACCGGAAGTTGAATCCAACAACACAGCGGCTACTGCCAACGTCGGCGGTTTGAACTCGGGCTCGATCGGCGTAGCTGGTGACGTCGACTACTACTCAATTCCAGCGGTAGCCGGAAACATCATTTATTTCAACGTCGATGCTGATCCGGAGCGCGACGGCACTGGCACCGATCTGGTGGTTGAGCTTCGCGATCCTTCTGATGTTCTGCTGCTATCCGTCGATTCATCCATTACCGGAAGTCTCAGCAACCCAGCGGCTGAGGGAGCGAATTTCACCGTCAGTACGCCTGGTACTTATTTCATCAAGGTTCGACACTTTTCAGCTACGGGCACAGGTACCTATCATTTGATGGTTTCAGCGTGCTCCGGTGCGAGTCCAATCCCAACGGTTGTTCCGGAGACTGAACCAAACGATACTTCGGGTACAGCCGATGTAATTGATCTTTCGGCTGGCTGCGGAATTATGTCCGGCGCGATCAATCCGGGTGGCGACCTTGACTTCTATACTTTCACTGCGCCCGCCGGTTCCAGGGTCTGGATCGAAACCGATACCGGCGGGTTACAGAACGGTGGCGCCACATCACGCGATAGCGTCATCGACCTGCTCGCTGCTGACGGAGTGACAGTCATCGAGAATGATGACGACGACGGCACCGGTAACGGTGGCGACGGCACTATCGAAACCGGTCTGGCTTCGATCATTGGCGGTCGTACGCTGGTCACAGGCGGCACGTACTTCATTAGAGTGCGGGCCTTCAGTGCTACAGGCATCATCGATCCGTATCGACTCTTCGTCAGAGTTACGAATACAGCTGCAACACCCGAAGTCGAGGGCAATAACACAGCAGCAACGGCTAATGTGGGCGGCTTGAACTCTGGCTCAATCGGCGTCGCGGGTGACGTGGACTACTACTCAATACCGGCGGTTACGGGCAACGTAATCTATTTCAACGTGGATGCCGATCCCGAGCGCGATGGCACCGGCACCGATTTGGTGGTCGAGCTTCGCGATCCGTCCGACGTCCTGCTGCTGTCTGTGGATTCATCTATCACCGGCAGTCTCTCCAATCCGGCGGCTGAGGGTGCTAATTTCACCGTCACAACGGATGGGACTTACTTCATCAAGG
>Ga0126384_10000108_pt1 | contig 36105 bp, 31 predicted proteins | sample PanSoiMetPlot_36_FD_92543 | JGI IMG/M metagenome (GOLD analysis project Ga0126384, IMG submission 92543) | Tropical forest soil microbial communities from Panama - MetaG Plot_36 | ecosystem: Environmental > Terrestrial > Soil > Tropical forest > Bulk soil | place: Panama | collected 2016-02-17 | reverse complement strand
GTCGGCGCAATCTCGGCTTTTTCTTCGATGCCTCCGTTGCGCGGCTGCCGGATAAAGTTGCGATCATCGATCTGTTCGGTGGAAACGAGCGGCGGGCGACCTATCGGCAGCTCGACGACCGGATGAATGCGGTCGCGAGCATGCTGGCCCGCCTCGGCGTAGCGCCCGGCGAGCGCGTCGCCATGGTGATCGGAAACCGCACGGAATTCATCGAATTCTTCTTCGGGTCGATGCGCGCCGGTGCGATCCCGCTACCGCTCAATACCCGCCTTGCGGCCGACACGCTGGAACGAACCATCGCGGAGTCGGCCTGCGCGCTCGCGGTCGTGGACCCGTCGAGTCATCGCGACGCCCTCGCGATCGCGCGCCGTTCGCCGCTGCGCCAACGGCTCATCCTCGATCGGCGCCACGAGAACTTTCTGTCCTTCGAGGAGGAAATGGTGAAACCCGCTGCGGCCGTTGATCCACCTGTCATCCCAGACGGTGCGCAAGCCTTTCAACCCTACACGTCGGGGTCAACGGGTCGCCCGAAAGGCGCGATCATGACGCATGAGGGCATGCTGTGGTACGTGGCCTACAGCCAGCGCTATTGGCCGTGCGCGGAGAGCGACCGCGGCCTCGTCGCCCTCCCGCTATTCCACAAGAATGCATTGCGTGGAACCGTGAAGCCGATGCTCTATGCCGGCGGCTCCTTTGTGCTGATGCCGAGGTACGAGCCTCGCGCCTATCTCGATGCTTTGGCGAAGTACAGATGCACCTATTCGCGCGGGGTGGCGGCGGTGTTCACGATGTTTCTCCAGCATCGTGACTATCTGCGCACGCTCGACCTCAGCGCGTTGTGCGAGCTGACCATCGGCTCCGCGGTGGTGACGCCGGAGCTGATCGAGGCAGTCGAACGCGCGCTTCCCCATGTCAGGGTATCGGAGAGTTACGGATTGACCGAGGGCGGAAGCCCGCTGCGAGCGCCGATGGACGGCCGTGTCGTGCCGCGCGGCAGCCCCGGCGTCGCCGCCCCCGAGATCGAGCTCAGGCTCGTTGACGCGAAGGGCAACGATGCCGAAGAAGGCGAGCTCCTGGTCCGATCCCCTTATGTCTGCCGCGGCTATTACAACGAGCCGGAGATCACGCGTGCCAAGCTGACGGACGGCTGGCTGCACACGGGAGATATCTTCTGCAGGGACAAGGACGGGTTCTTCTATTTCCGCAGCCGCGTCGACGACATGTTCAGTTGCGGCGGGGAGAACGTATATCCGAAGGAGGTCGAGAACCTGCTGTTCGGCCATCCCGAGGTCGTCAATGCCGTGGTGGCGCCCGTGCCGCACCCGGTGAAGGGCTTGGTCCCAGCCGCGATGGTGGTTGCGCGCGCGGGTTCGAGGGTCACTTCCGACGATCTCAAGAACTATTGCCTTGCCAAGGGCGCAGCCTATTCGCATCCGCGTTTTATCGACATCGTCGCCGCGTTGCCGCTCAATGGCGCCGGCAAGATCGATCGCCGCGCGGCCGCGGCGAAACTCGAGGCTGCCTATGGGGCAAAAGGCGACGTATGAAACTCCATCGGAATCCGCGCTAGACTGGCCATCAGCACGATGGGAGGAACCATGCTGTCCGAGGCCGACCGCAAGAAAGCCGCCGACATCCTTATGGGCGCGGAGAAAGAGCGCAAACAGGCGATCCAACTCTCCAAGACTTGGCCCGACATCGGCATCGAGGACGCCTACGCCATCTCCACGGAAGTGGCCAAGCGCAAGATCGCGGGCGGAGCGAAGCTGATCGGCCACAAGGTCGGCCTGACGTCGAAGGCTATGCAGCGCTCCTCGCAGATCGACGAGCCGGATTACGGGCACCTCTTCGACTATATGATGATCGCGGACGGCGCCAAGATTCCGCACGAGAACTATTGCCGGCCGCGGGTCGAGATCGAGCTCGCCTTCATCATGGGCAAGCCGCTGAAGGGTCCCGGCGTCGGACTACCCGAGGTGCTGCGCGCCACCGAATACGTCGTTCCCGCGATCGAGATCGTCGACGCTCGCCTGCAGGACCCGCGCAGAATTTTCGACACGGTGGCCGACAATGGAGCGGCGGCTGGCATCGTCGTGGGCGGCCGGCCGGTCAAGCCGCTCGACGTCGATCTGCGCTGGGTCGGCGGCATCATGTACAAGAATTCCGAGATCGAGGAGACCGGCGTTGCGGCCGGCGTGCTTGGTCACCCCGCGCTCGGGGTGGCCTGGCTTGCCAATAAGCTCGCCAGCCATGGGGTTGCACTCGAGGCCGGTCATCTCGTGCTGGCGGGCTCGTTCACGCGCGTGGTGCTCGCGAATAAGGGCGACACGCTGCACGCTGACTTCGGCACACTCGGCGGCATAGCGGTGCAATTCGTATAGCGGACGCGGTTCGATGCCGTATCGCTCAACCGCGCGCTCACTCGCCGATCCTCCCGTCGGATATACAAGCGCACCTCCCGCATCGGAGTTCCTCGTATGAATACAGGCGACCGATCGACTGCCGGCCTTGCCCGCAATGTCCGCCGTTTGGGGCATCTCGACCTCGCCGGCGGCGGGCAGGTCACGATCCACGGTTCGCATGCGTTTGTCGGCCACATTCCCAATCCGGATCATCTGGGAACGTCGATCATCGATATCGCCGATCCGCGGCAGCCGCGCGTTGTGGCCACCATCACGCTCGACGATCACGAATCGCACAGCCACAAGGTGCGCGCTGTGGGCGACATCATGATCGTCAATCACGAGCGCAATATGAGCAAGCTCGGTCGCCGCGCCGAGCAATTGCCTGCCGCGCGGCGGGCCTTGACCGAGGAGCTTGCGCGCGAGCCGACACGAAGCGAAATCGCTGCCAAAATGAGCGTCACCGAAGACGATTTGGCGGCACTGGAAAAATTCGAGCAGCGTCGGTATGCGAACGGCGGCTTCAAGATTTACAACGTCTCCAAACCTTCGCAGCCGCAGCTGATTTGTTACCAGAAGACCGGCGGCATCGGCGTGCATCGTTTCGACATGGACGAGCGGCGTGCCTACATCTCGACCGAAATGGAAGGATACGTCGGGAATATCCTCGTCATTTACGATCTGCGCGATCCGCGCAAACCGCAGGAAGTTTCGCGGTGGTGGATGCCGGGGCAGCACGTCGCGGGCGGCGAGACACCCACCTGGTCGGGACGGCGGCAGCGGCTGCATCATGCGCTGCGCTTTGGCGACGAGATGTGGGCGAGCTGCTGGCACGCGGGCTTCTGGGTTGTGGACGTCTCCGACCTGACGCGGCCGAAAAGCGCCGGCAGCTACAATTATCATCCACTCTTTCCAGAGCCCACGCACACGGTCATGCCGCTGCCGGCCCGCACGGGCGGCCGACGCATCGCGATTGCGATCGACGAGGAGGATCAGGCGTTAAGCGCAAGCGAGGAGGAGGCGCGACGCGGGCGCGCCCATGCCTGCCTCTTGACCTTCGACGTCAGCGATCTCGCCGCCATCAAGCCGCTGGCGCAGTTCCAGGTCAGCGAGCTCGATTCGCCTTTCAGCCGGGTGCGCGGCGCGCGCTTCGGCGCGCATCAGTTCTGCGAGCGCGTGACGGGCAGCATCGTCCATGCCGTCTGGTTCGGCGGCGGGCTGCGGATCATTGACGTCGTCGATCCGCAAAACCCGCGCGAGATTGGCTTTTACATTCCGGAGCCGGTTGCGGGGCGGCCGGCGCCGCAGAGCAACGACGTCGCCCTCGATGACCGCGGTCTAATCTACATGATCGACCGCCGCGTCGGTTTCGAGATTCTGGAATCTCGGGTGTGAGTTGAACGAAAACGCGCGTGCTAGATTCCCGCTGTCGCGCAGACATAGCATTGCTGTGCACCAGCAGTGCGCGCGTGCGATGTGATCACGGAGGAGTCCCATGCGCAAATTCATCATTTGGACCGCGGCCGCGCTGTTTGTGGCTGCCGCTACTACAGTCCCCGCGCTCGCCCAGCCCAAGCCGAGCAACATCTGCGTCAGCAAAAAGCCCGATAAGGTCTCGCCAATTCTTTACCGGGCAAGCACGGCTCCGCGAGACACCGCCACCGGGCAGGCCGTTGGCAGACGGGTGCACAAGCCCGTGCGCTGAGCGGGGCAGACGGGCGATCCGGCTATTGCGTCGATTGATAGAGCGCCTTGGCGTCCGCGCTGAACGCTTTGCGCGATTCCGCGTCGGTGTAGAACATGTGACCGCCGCGGTAGAGCCGGAGCTGTGCGCGCGAGGGATCGCCCATCGGCGGCAGATGATCGAGCACGTAACGGCTCGCTGCGTAGGGCGTCACCATGTCGGCGTAGCCGTGCGCGATGAGCAGGCGCAACGAGGGAATGAACGCAAGCAGTTCCCTTAGGTCGTCACTGGCGCTGGCCGAGCCGCGTCCCCGGCCTTCACCCCAATCCCATTTGCCCGCGATGTCGGACGCGAGCAGGATGAAGCTCATGTCGGTCTTGAATCCGAGCTCGTCGCGCGCATAGGCGGCGTAGGCGGCGCCATAGGCCCGGGTGAGGCTGTCGAGTACCGGATCAGCCCCGTGCGCACCTTCCTGTTCCGGGAAGGGATCGGGCACCGCAAAGGTCGCGTCGTAGCGGCTGACGATCTTCCCCTCGGCGGAGCGCAGGTGCTTGACATAGGCATCGCGGATGAATCCGCTCGAGCGGGTGACAACATCCTCGGGAAGTCCAGTGACCTTTGCCACGCGCGCATAGAAATTTTGTGCGGCATCGCCTTGCGGCCGTGGGCCAGCAAGCGTCGTGAGATAATCGGTGAGAGCGAAACGCTCCACCTCCGCCTGCGTCTCCTTGCTGAAAGCGCCTTTGCGCTCGAGCTCCGCCGCCGCCAAGGACGGCAATTGCAAGGCGGCGCTGAGCGCGGAGCGATTGCTGCCGAAGGTCAAGCCGCCCTCGATGACGGGCGATAGCATGATGATGCCGGACATCATGATGCCCTGCTCGTGCTGCAGGACTTGCGCCACCTTGGCAGCGCGATATCCGCCGTAGCTTTCACCGAGAAGATATTTGGACGACGCGCTACGGCCGTTTTTGGCGAGATAGAGGGAGATGACCTTGGCCATCGCCTGCGCATCTTGCCGCACACCATAGAAAGCGCTGCCGCCGTCGGGCTTCGCTGGCCTGCTCCAGCCGGCGCCGACGGGATCGATCATGACCAGATCGGTGAAAGCGAGCCAGGTCGCGGGATTGTCGCGCATGCGCGCGGCGGCCGGATCGTTGCCCGGAAACTCGAGGATGCGCGGACCGAGGAGTCCCAAATTGAGGTAGGCCGAGGCCGCCCCAGGCCCGCCGTTGAAGGCGAAAGTGACGGGGCGGCTCGCCGGGGCGGCATTCTTTGCGACATAGGCGGTGTAATAAATTGCCGCCGAACGCTCGCCCGACTGATCGAACAGCGAGAACGTTCCCGCGGTCGCGGTGTAAGGCAAGCTGCCGCCTGGAATTGCGACGGCATGCTCGGTGACGGAGTCTCCCGGCAATAGCCGCAGTACGCTCTCGCGAGCTTGTTCCCCTTGCCGCGGCTCGCTCGCGCGCTGTTCGCTCTGTTGGGCGGGCGGCCGGCGGGGGCGCTCCTGCGCGATCGCGAACGTGGTTGTGCCGACGATCGATAACGCCAACAGCGCTCGGCTGAGCTGCGCTAGGGAGGGGAGGATCAGCGGGGGCGTGGTCATCAAGCAATCCAACCTATCGATGCCGCAGGCGCCCCCGGCTCGATCGACCATAGCGGAGAGGCCTGCTTGCTCAAACCCCCTCCTCGGTGCACAACAGGTGAGAGATCGGGAATGTAGGCTTCCCGGCGCTCCGCCGGGTCAAAGGAAATGCAGCAAGGATGCAGCAAAAAGTCACAGCCCGGAGGGTGCCGAAGACCACGCGCTTTCCAAGAGCCTCACGCGCGCTCGAACGCTTCACGGTCCTTGACCTAACCAGGGTCCGCGCCGGCCCCACCTGCGTGCGCCAGCTCGCGGACTGGGGCGCCAACGTCATCAAAATCGAGTTGCCCCCCGAGCCTGGCGGCGGCGATGCGCTCGGCGGCCCGCGCGAAGGCTCCGACTTTCAGAATCTGCATCGCAACAAGCGCAGCATGACGCTCAACCTCAAGGCGCCCGAAGCCTTGGCGGCGTTCAAGCGCATGGTGAAGAAAGCTGACGTCGTAGTCGAGAATTTTCGTCCCGATGTTAAGCGGCGGCTCGGCATCGACTATCCGCAACTGCGCAAGGTCAATCCGAAGCTCATCTATGCGAGCATTTCCGGTTTCGGGCAGACCGGCCCCTATGCCGACCGACCCGGCTTCGACCAGATCGCCCAGGGCATGGGCGGACTGATGTCGATCACCGGCCTGCCGGGACAAGGGCCGGTGCGCGTCGGCATCCCGGTCGCCGATCTGTGCGCCGGATTGTTTTGCGCGCTCGGGATTCTGGTTGCGCTGCTCGAGCGCGAGAAGTCGAAAAAGGGCCAGTACGTCGCAACATCGCTGCTCGAAGCGCAGATCTTCATGCTCGACTTTCAAGCCGCGCGTTGGCTGATCGGCGGCGAGGTGCCTGCGCAGGCCGGTAACAATCATCCGACCAGCATTCCGACCGGCGTGTTCAAGACCGCGGACGGCCACATCAACATCGCCTCGACGGGCTCTAAGATATGGGCGCGGTTCTGCAACGCCGCCGACGCGACCGAACTGATGCAACGTCCGGAATATCAAACTGCCGCCGAGCGCTCGAAGCACCGCGACGCGCTCAATGCCGACATGGAGCGATATACGGTCAAGCGCGCGAGCGCGGAATGGATCGAACTCCTCAACAAGGCGGGCGTCCCCTGCGGGCCGATCTACACCATCGACCAGGTTTACGCCGACCCGCAGGTCGTGCATCTCGGTATTGCGCAGCCGGTGAAGACCAAGAATAAGTCGACATTGCGCATGGCCCGCCAGCCGGTATCCCTGTCGCGTACCCCGAGTCGATTCGCGGCGCCGCCCCCGGAGCTCGGTGAGCACACCGATGCGGTACTCAAGCAATTTGGTTTCAGCGCGAAGCAAATCGCCGCGCTGCGCAAGGCGAATGCCGTTTGACGAGCCTGATCTGGTGCGCGAGGCGCGGAGGACAAGCGATGGATGATGTGACCAAGACCGATAAGATGCTCGCGCGCAAGGACGGGCACGTCGGATACGTAATCTTCAATAATCCCGAGCGTCATAATGCGGTGTCGCTCGATATGTGGGCGTCGACCAGCCGCATACTCGAGGGCTTCGCCGCGGATGATGAGGTGCGCGTGGCGGTGCTCACGGGCGCCGGCGGCAAGGCGTTCGTCTCCGGCGCCGATATCTCGAAATTCGAGAGCGAGCGCGCCACCCTCGAGGCGACCAGGCACTACAATGCAACGGTCGAGAAGGCCTATGCCGGCATCCAGCAGTTTCCCAAGCCGACCATCGCCATGATCCGCGGATACTGCATCGGCGGCGGCGTTGGACTGGCAGTGTGCTGCGATCTTCGTATCTGCTCCGATAATTCGCGCTTCGCAGTTCCGGCGGCAAAGCTCGGGCTGGGCTATTCCTACGCTGGACTGCGCCGGCTCATCGACGTCGTCGGGCCGGCATTTGCGCGCGAGATCTTCTTTACCGCGCGGCAGTTTGATGCCGAGGACGCTCGTTACATGGGGCTGGTCAATCGCGTCGTGCCGCAGGCGGAGCTCGAGGCCTACGTCAAGGATTACGCGCAGACCATCGCTGCCAACGCGCCCCTTACGGTGAAGGCGGTCAAGTACATCGTCGGCGAAGTCATGAAGGACGAGTCGGCGCGCAACACGGCCCGGTGTGCCGAGATGGTGGAGCAGTGCTTCGCCAGCAACGACTTCACCGAAGGCCGCCGCGCCTTCATGGAGAAGCGCAAGCCGGCATTTACCGGCACCTGAGCAAGTGGCGGCAAGCTGTCGCGGATACGAATCCACGGTTTAGTGTTTCAATGATCGAGACGGCGGCGGAACGACCTGCCGGGTGTCGAGGAGAACGGGCGTGGCGTCGGTTGAACTGCGAGGTCTGACCAAGCGCTATGGGGAGGTCCCGGTCGTCGACGACATATCGCTCACCATCGAGCACGGCCGGCTCGTTTGCTTGCTCGGGCCCTCCGGCTGCGGCAAGACGACGACGTTGCGCTTGATCGCGGGGTTCGTCGAGCCGTCCGCCGGCGAGATCAGGGTCGGCGACCGCCTCGTGTCCTCGCCAGCACGGACGCTGCCGCCGGAACGGCGCAACATGTCCATGATCTTCCAGAGCTATGCTCTGTGGCCGCACATGACGGTCGCGGAGAACGTCGCCTATGGACTGAAATTGCGCAGGCTTGACCGCGCGACCATCGAGCGCAAGCTCGCTGCGATCCTGGATACCACCCATCTGCGTCCTCTCGCCGACCGGTATCCCGGCGAACTCTCGGGCGGACAGCAGCAGCGGGTCGCGCTTGCGCGCGCGCTCATTGTCGAGCCAGAGACGCTGCTCCTCGATGAGCCCTTATCCAATCTCGATGCCAATCTGCGCGAAGAGATGCGCTTCGAGGTGCGCCGCCTGCACGACGAATACCGCTACACCACGGTCTACGTAACTCACGACCAATCGGAGGCGATGACCACCGCGGACCTGATCGCGGTGATGAATGCGGGCAAGATCGAACAGGCGGGCTCGCCCGAGGACATCTATGATCGACCGCGCTCGGAATTCGTCGCCCGTTTTATTGGTTCGAGCAATGTGATCAAGGGCCGAGTGCTTGACGACTGTCATCTCTCCTCGTCGGGCTCGACGCTGCGCTGCAGCGGCGGCAAATTTGCCGCGGGAGGCGATGGCGCGGTCGCAATACGCCAGCATGCAGTGCGGCTATCGGCCAAGAAACCCGAAGCAACGGAAAATGTGCTGCCGGGAACCGTCGTGCGCCAGGTGTTCCTGGGCGCAAGTCGTGACTATCTGGTGGAGGTGGGCGATGGCACGCAGCTGCGCGTCGTGGCGCCGGCGGCGGAGAACATTCCCCAGGGCGCTTCGGTGTGGCTGCATCTGCCGCCGGAACGCTGCCGCGTGCTGAGCGGTTGAGCGAACGAGGACAACGACTTTCGGTGAGGAGACGACGATGAAGCGGTTTTCCCGGCGGGACGTGCTCAAGGGCTCGACGGCCATGGCCGCATCGACGACCTTCGCCTCGGTGAGCTCGGCCGCGCCTCCGGCGAGCCCGGTCACGCCGGAGCTGATCGCGGCGGCCAAGAAAGAGGGCAGGGTCGTCTACTATACCTCGGTCGATCTGCCCGTTGCGGAGCGCATCGCCAAGGCGTTCGAGGCGAAATATCCCGGGATCGCCGTGCGCGTGGAGCGCACCGGCGCCGAGCGCGTGTTCCAGCGCATCGGCCAGGAATATGCCAGCCGAATCCATAGCGTCGACGTCGTCAATTCGTCCGACGCCGCCCACTTCGTCGTGTGGAAACGCGAAGGGATGCTCGAGCCCTACCTGCCCGAAGACGTCGCCCAATATTATCCGGTCGAGCACAAAGATCCCGATGGCACCTTCGCGAGCTTCCGCGTTTGGCTCTGTGTGATCGGCTATAACACCACGATGGTCAAAGCCGAGGAGGCGCCCAAGAGCTATGCCGACCTGCTCGATGCGAAATGGACGGGCAAGATCGTCAAGGCGCATCCGAGCTACAGCGGCACTATCATGACCGCCACCTATCAGATGACGCGCGATCTCGGCTGGGATTATTTTGAGAAACTCGCCAAGCAGAGGGTAATGCAGGTGCAGTCCTCGGCCGACCCGCCGAAAAAGCTGGCGCTGGGCGAGCGCGCGGTAATGGCGGACGGCAACGAGTACAACATGTTCATCGAGAAAGAGAAGGGCACGCCGGTCGAGATCGTCTATGCGACCGAAGGCTCACCGCTCATCGTGGGACCCAATGGGCTGTTCAAGAATGCGCCCAATCCGAATGCCGCGCGACTATTTCAGAGTTTCTGCTTTTCTCCGGAGGCGCAACAGCTTTGCATCGATGTCGCAGGGCTGCGGTCGGTGCATCCGCAGACCAAGGAAAAACCTGGACGCAAGCCGTTCGGCGAGATCAAGAAGATGAAGGACGATCCAGAGGCGATAGAAAAGACGAGCGCGGAGGTCAAGGCGCGCTACAGCAAGTTATTTGGGGTGTGAAGCTGATCAGCGGGAAGCGCTGCAAGGCGAACCGGGAGGACCTATGAGCCAGCGTCGGATCTCCAGGCGCGACGTGCTCAAGTCGGCTGCGGTCGCTGGCGGTCTTTTCGCATCTGCCTCCCGGGCGGCAGCGCCCGAACCGACGACGATTACGCCTTCCCTCGTCGAGGCGGCCACAAAAGAAGGACGGCTCTTTTACTACACCTCGATCGACCTGCCGCTGGCAGAGAAGATTGCGAAATCGTTCGAGGCCGCCTTTCCCGGCATCGCTGTGCGTGTTGAGCGTAGCGGCGCCGAGCGCGTGTTCCAGCGCATCGGCCAGGAATACGCGAGTCGCATCTACGGCGTTGACGTGGTCAACTCGTCCGATGCGGCGCATTTCATCGCCTGGAAGCGGGACGGCATTCTCGCCCCCTTCGTTCCGGCAGATGTCGGCATGCATTATCCCGCCGACCACAAGGACCCAGACGGGACGTTCGCAAGCTTCCGCGTGAGCCTGAGTCCGATCGCGTACAATACCGACCTGGTCAAGCACGAGGAGGCGCCCAAGAGCTACGCCGACCTGCTTGATCCCAAATGGATGGGTAAGATCGTCAAGGCGCACCCGAGCTACAGCGGCACGATTCTCACCGCGACATTCCAAATCGTGCGCGAGCTCGGCTGGGGATATCTGGAGAAGCTCGCCCAGCAGAAGGTGATGCAGGTGCAGTCGGCGACTGACCCGCCCAAGAAGCTCGCGCTGGGCGAGCGCGCGGTGATGGCGGATGGCGGCGAGTACAACGTGCTCCAAAGCAAGGAGAGCGGCGGGCCGGTCGAAGTCGCCTATCCGACGGAAGGCACACCGCTCGTCGTCGGTCCGAACGGAATCTTCAAGAATGCCCCCAACCCAAACGCGGCGCGCCTGTTCCAGTGCTATTGCTTCACGCCGCAATGCCAGCAACTGATTGTCGATTTCGGCGCCTTGCGGTCGATGCATCCGCTGGTCAAGGAAAAGCCCGGCCGTACGCCGTTCCGAGACATCAAGACCATGAAAGAAGATCCGGCCGGCGTCGAACAGGCGAGCGAGCAGATCAAGGCGCGCTACAGCAGACTCTTCGGGGTGTGAAGCCGCTGCCCGCCGGCCACAATGGGAGGATCGATGAACAGGCCCCAATTTTCCCGTCGCGAGCTGTTCGGCGCGACCATCGCGGCGCTCGCCGCAGGCGCGCCTGCGCGACTAGTCCGCGCGCAAGCCGGCACTTCCGCTGCCGAGCCGATCACGCCGGCGCTGGTCGAGGCAGCCAAGAAGGAAGGCAAGCTCGCCTTCTACAGCGCCATGGATCTGCCAGTCGCGGAGAAATTCGCCAAGGCGTTCGAGGCCAGGTTTCCGGGCATTACGGTTCGGGTAGAGCGCTCCGGCGCCGAACGCGTGTTTCAGCGCATCGGCCAGGAGATGGAGAGCCGCATCTATGCGGTCGACGTTGTCAACAGTGCTGACGGCGCCCATTTCATCGTTTGGAAGCGCAATCGCTGGCTCGCGCCGTATCTGCCGGAGGAGGTCGCGCGGCACTACCCCGCGCAATATTACGACTCCGACGGCCTGTGGGTGACGACGCGGGTATGGCTCTCCTCGCTCGGATACAACACGAATCTCGTGAAGCCGGAGGAGGCGCCGAAGAGTTTTGCCGATCTGCTCGACCCGAAATGGATGGGCAAGACGGTCAAGGCGCATCCTGCTTACAGCGGTACGATCATGACGGCCACGTTCCAGATCGTGCGCGAGTTCGGTTGGCAATATCTCGAGAAACTGGCCAAGCAGAAGGTGATGCAAGTGCAATCATCGACCGACCCGCCGAAGAAGCTCGCGCTGGGCGAGCGCGCGGTGATGGCGGATGGCAATGATTACAATCTCATCCAGCTCAAGGAGGCGGGTCAGCCAGTCGAGGTCGTTTATCCCACCGAAGGTACGCCACTCGTCACCGGCCCGAGCGCGGTATTCAATTCGGCGCCCCATCCGAACGCCGCGCGCCTGTTCCAAAATTGGCTGCATTCGCTCGAGGCGCAGCAGCTGCTGGTCGACTTTGCCCGCCAGCATTCGGTCCACCCGCTCACTAAAGAGAAGCCGGGGGCGCGTCGGCTCGACGACATCAAACTCTGGAGAGACGATCCCGCTGGGGTCGAGCGAGCGAGCGAGGAGATCAAGGCACGTTACGCGCAGATCTTCAGGGTGTGACGTACCGCTTTCGAAAAATCTCAATGTCCCCCAAGCGAATGATTGCACGTCGTGCATCATATCGGAACCGCAAGTTGGACCTCTTGCCGCAAGCGGGAAAAGGGCGCGTACCGACTTCGAGGCTGCAGGCATGACTATTGCCGCGACGGCGCCCGCCGCTCTCAGCACGTACAAGATCGACGCCTCCTGGCCGGTCCTGATCCTATGCGCCGCATTGCTATGCGTGCTGATCATTCTGCCGGTGTCTTGGCTCTTCTATTACAGCCTGGTCGACCGCAACGGCGCATTCACCCTCGATAATTTCAAGACTTTGGTGACCGATCCTGTATTCGTCGATCCCTTGACGACGACGGTGATCCTGGCAACGAGCTCGAGCATCATCTGCTGCGCGTTCGCGGCGCCGATGGGCTGGCTCGTCGCACGGACCGATATGCCGCTGCGCCGCACCGTCCGCGCGCTGGTCACGGCATCGTTTGTGACGCCGCCCTTTCTCGGCGCCATCGCCTGGGAGCTATTAGCCGCGCCCAATAGCGGGCTCTTAAACAAGATTTTTCGGGCGGTGACCGGCGCACCGCCAGACGAGCACCTGTTCAACATCTATTCGCTAGCGGGGCTCATCTTCGTCATCTCCTCCTATACGTTCCCATATGTCTTTGTGCTGATCGCGAATGCGCTGGACCGCATTCCTGGCGATCTTGAGGACGCCTCCGCGATTCTCGGCGCTCGCACCTGGACGACGGCGCGGCGTGTCACGATCCCGCTTGCATTGCCGGCGCTCCTTGCCGGCGCCATCATCGCGTTCTTGCAGGCCATGACGCTGTTCGGCTCGCCGGCGATTCTCGCAATTCCCGCCGGATTTCACACGATGACCACGAAGATCTGGAGCCTGTTCAACTATCCGCCAAAGCCCGAACTCGCCGCGGCGGCTTCGGTACCGCTGCTCGTGCTCACGGTGGCCTTGTTGCGCGCTGAGCACCTTATACTTGGACGCCGCGGCTATTCGGTCGTCGGCGGCAAGCAGGGCGATCCGAGATTGATCAGGCTTGGTGCGCTCAAATGGACAGCGCTTGGTTTCGTGTTTCTCGTTCTCCTGTGCCCCGTGTTTTTGCCTTATGGAGCGCTGCTCAATGCCACGTTTTCACGCGTGGCCACGTCGTTCGTCACTTTTGACAACTTCACCCTGCACAATATCCATTTCGTGTTCTTCGTATTGTTGGCGACCCATCTCGCCGTTAAGAACACCTTCCTGCTCGGCGTGGCCTCGGCCACTATCGGCACCATCATGGCGCTTGTGATCTCCTACGTCACCACCCGCCGCGCCATCAGGGGGTATCGAGCGCTCGGCTTCCTTGCGACCGCACCGGTCGCCATTCCCGGCATCGTGCTCGGCGTGGGACTCTTCCTGAGCTACGCGCGACCGCCGCTCGTGCTCTACGGCACCCTCTGGATCCTGCTGCTCGCCTTCGTGACCATTGCGCTGCCCGCCGCTTACCAACAGCTGCAGTCGGCCTTCCGCTCGGTGCATACCGATCTCGAGGACGCCAGCCGCATCCTCGGCTCGACGCGGCTGCGCACGTTGCGCGACATCACCGCGCCGCTCTTGCGAACCAGTGTCATCGCAACCTGGTGCTTCATCTTCGTCGGCGTGATCCGGGAACTATCGGCTGCCATCATGCTGTTCACCTCGGAGACCAAGGTGATTTCAGTGCTCATCTTCGACCTCAACGAATCCGGCGACCTCGGCGCAATCTCGGTACTGGGGCTGATCATGCTCGCCATCACTTTCGCGGTCGTTATCTTGGTCAACCGCATTCCAGGCTTTGGCGATGCCCGGCTGCGCAATGCTTGATGGCGATTATCCAGTCGAAGGTCATCGGATTTAAGGATCAAAATACAATGGCCCAGGAGCTCTCAGGACGCGTCGCGATCGTCACTGGCGCGGGGCGCAATATCGGACGCGCCATCGCGCTCGCGTTGGCCGAGGCCGGCGCGGCCATCATGGTCAATGCGCGCTCCAACCTGAAAGAGGCCGAGGCCGTCGCCGACGAGATCGAGCGTGCCGGCGGCAAGGCACTCGCCATCACCGCGGACGTCGTGGATGCCGACGCCGTCGCCAAGATGGTGACATCCACAGCCTCGCGCTTTGGCCGCATCGACATTCTCGTCAACAATGCGGCGGTGCGGGCCGAGCAGCCGCTTGAAACGATGACCCTTGCGGATTGGCGGGCGGTCACCGGCGTTATCCTCGACGGCGCCTTCAACTGCATTAAAGCGTGCCTACCCCATCTCAAGCACAGCGGCGCGGGCGCGGTCGTGAACATTGGCGGGCTCTCCGCCCATACCGGCGCTGCGCATCGAGCGCATGTCGTGGCCGCCAAGGCTGGGCTCGTCGGATTTACGCGCGCGCTGGCGCACGAGCTCGCGCCCGATAAGATCCGGGTTAACACGGTGACGCCTGGCTTGATGGCGACGCCGCGCCCCGCGGGACAGCCGGTGCCGCAGCATCATTCGTTGGTGCGCTCGCTCGTTGGCCGGCGCGGCGAGCCGTCGGATATCGCGGCCGTCGTGCGTTTCCTATGCGGCCCGGGGGCGACCTTCATGACCGGGCAGAACATCCAGGTCAACGGCGGCACGTTTTTGGGCTAGCTCCAGCTTTCGCAGCCACGCCCGTGATGCCCCGGACAATCCAGCAATGTCGCTCGGCCGGAATAACTGCAATGAGCTGACAAGGGGTGAATCCATCCCCGAAAAATGCTAATCCGTTTGCCTCCACCGCGAAAATCACGAGAACAACGAGGACGCCATGTATACCGATCTCGCGCTCTACATCGACGGCAAGTGGATCAACGGCGGCGGTCGCAAGGGCGAGGACGTGCTCAATCCTGCGACCGGCAAGCCGCTGTCGCACCTGCCTCATGCCAGCAAGGCTGACCTCGACGAAGCACTGGAAGCGGCAAAAAAAGGCTTCGCGCTGTGGCGGGCGACCTCGACTTATGACCGCGCCAAGATTATGCGCAAGGCCGCCGACCTCATGCGCGAGCGCCACGATGCGATCTCGAAGGTGCTCGTGCAGGAGCAGGGCAAGGTTTATGTCGAGGCGCGCGCCGAGGTGATCACCTCGGCTGACATCATCGATTGGTACGCCGAGGAGGGCCGCCGCAGCTACGGCCGCATCGTTCCCGGCCGCGTCAAGGGCACGCGGCAGCTCGTGGTGACGGAGCCGGTCGGCGTCGTTGCCGCATTCACGCCGTGGAATTTTCCCGTGCTTACGCCCGCGCGCAAAACCGGAGGGGCGCTGGCCGCAGGCTGCTCGCTCATTCTCAAGGCCTCCGAGGAGACGCCGGGCGCCTGCATCGAGCTGGTGCGCTGCTTTGTAGATGCGGGGCTGCCCGCGGGCGTGCTCAACCTGGTATTCGGAGTGCCCGCAGAGGTCTCCGAGCATCTGTTGGCTAAGGACGCGGTGCGAAAAATATCGTTTACCGGGTCGATTCCGGTCGGCAAGCACCTCGCCGCGCTTGCCGCCAAGGGCATGAAGCGCACCACCATGGAGCTTGGGGGCCATTCTCCAGTGGTCGTATTCGCCGACGCCGACGCGGAGAAGGCCGCCGACACCATCGCCGCGTTCAAGTACCGCAACGCCGGCCAGGTCTGCATCTCGCCCACCCGCTTTTACGTGCAGGAGGATGCCTACAAGAAATTCCTGGCGCGCTTTACCGATTATGCCAAAGCCGTCAAGCTCGGCGATGGGCTCGAAAAGGGCATCACCATGGGGCCTATGGCCAATGCGCGCCGCATTGATGCCATGGAGAGCTTCGTCGCCGACGCGAGCAGCCGCGGGGGCAATGTGGTCACCGGCGGCAAGCGGCATGGCAACCAGGGCTTTTTCTACGAGCCCACGATCGTGACCGAGGTGCCGGACGATTCCAAGGTTATGACCCAGGAGCCGTTCGGGCCCATCGCTCCGATCGTCACGTTCAAGACTTTCGACGAGGTGGTGGAGCGCGCGAACTCTCTACCCTACGGGCTGGCTGCCTACGCCTTTACCAGTTCGAATGCGACCGCGGCCGCCATCGGCGAAGCCATCGAGTCGGGCATGGTGGGCGTCAATTCGGTTGCGGTCTCGACTCCGGAGACGCCGTTCGGCGGCGTCAAAGAATCCGGTCACGGAAGCGAAGGCGGCATTGAGGGGCTCGGCGCCTATCTCAATACCAAATTCATTTCGCAGGGTTAGGGGAAATCGCGCCTACTCCGTAATGCGCGGGCAGAAGCGCGTCGAAGACGCGCGTAAACGCGCTTATGACCCCGCGCATCTCATCTTCTGCGCAAAGAACATGGATTGCCGGATCGAGCATGGCAAATACCGTTAGTTCTTCTGCGCCTGCTGGAACGCTTGCCAAATTTTCTCCGGCGTCGCGGGCATGTCGAGATGCGCGCCGGCGCCGCCAGGGATCGCGTCCGCGATGGCATTCATGAGCGCGGAGATCGCAGCGGTCGTTCCGGCTTCGCCCGCGCCCTTCACACCGAGCGGGTTGGTTCTCGCCGGCACCGCGTGGATCGCATCCTTGAACAGCGGCAGATCGTCGGCGCGCGGCATCGCGTAATCCATGAACGAGCCGGTGATGAGCTGCCCGCCCGATGTATCGAACACCGCCCGCTCCAGCAGGGCCTGCCCGACCCCCTGCGCGATGGCGCCGTGCGTTTGACCCTCGATGATCATGGGGTTGAGCGGCCTGCCGCAGTCATCGACCGCGGTATAGCCGACGAGCGCAAGCGCGCCGGTCGCCTGATCGATCTCCACCTCGGCAATGTGGCAGCCGTTGGGAAAAGTGAGCGGCGTCTCCGCGCTGGTCTTGGTATCCAGATCTTCAGCGATCTCGCTGCGCTTCTTCATCTCCTTGGCACGTTCTGCCAGATCGAACAGCGAGATGGCGCGGTCGGTTCCGACGACGCTGAAGCGTCCGTCGCGGTATTCGATATCCGACTCTGCGGCCTCCAGCACGGTTGCAGCGATCGCCTTGCCTTTCGCGAGCATCGCTTCCACGGTTTTGATCATCGCGTGGCTCACGGTCATGGCGGAGCGGGAGCCGACCGAAGCATAACCCGCGACTTCCATCGCCGAGTCGCCGTGCCGATGCACAATCTGCTCGGGTCTTATTCCGAGCCGCTCCGCGAGCAGCGGGATGAACACGCTGGCATGGCCTTGTCCGGTCGATTGCACGTTCAGCCCGAGGACCAGCCTCTCGCCGCCGGGATAGGTGAGGGCAGTGCCTTCGAGGGGCACGCCGCCGGCATGCTCAAGCATGCAGGAAAGACCAAGTCCACGATATTTGCCACGTTTGGCCGCGGCACGCCGGCGCTGCTTGAAACCGTCGTAATCGGCGAGCGCCAGCGCCTTGTCGAGCACGGCGGCGAACTCACCGCTGTCGATCGTGGTGCCCACCGCCGTCTTGTAGGGCATCCCGGAGGTCTTGATGAAGTTGCGTCGGCGCAGTTTGACCGGATCGATGCCGGTCACGCGCGCTGCCTCGTCGACCACGCGCTCGAGCATGAAATTCGCCTCCGGCCGTCCGGCGCCGCGGTAGGGGGCAGTTGGCGTCGTGTTGGTGAAGACACAGCGCGCGCTGATGTCGATGCGGGGAATGTCGTACATGCCAGGCAGGCACCGCGTGAGGTTCACGGTCTGGATATTGGCGCCCACGGCGCCGATATAGGCGCCCATATTTCCAAGATGACGCACGCGCAGCGCCAGAAATTTGCCCCGCTCATCAAGCGCAAGCTCGACCTCGCTGAAGGCATCGCGTGCGTGATTGTCGCTGAGAAACGCCTCGGCTCGGTTCGACATCCAATGCACCGGCCGACCGATTTTGCGCGCGGCGACCAGGATGGCGAGGTATTCCGGATAGGGTCCCGTCTTCAGCCCGAACGCGCCGCCGACATCTTCGGTGACGACCCGCAGCCGCTGGCTCGGAACACCGAGAATCGGCGCTAGGCCGTCGCGCAACGTGCGCGCGCTTTGGGAACCGCAGCGCAGGAAATAGCTGTCGTTCGCCGGGTCGTAGCTTGCAGTTGCGCCGCGGGGCTCCATCGATTGCACCATGATCCTTTGGTGCACGAGGGCAACCCGAGCCACGTGCTTGGCGGATGCGATGATGCCATCTATATCCTTCGCATTGGCATCCGGATTCGCCGCCAAGCCGGGCCAGTCGACCGCGATATTGCCGGGAGCCTCCGGCCATACTTGCGGGGCGCCCTCGCGTACGGCCTCGCGTACGTCGACCACGGGCGTGCGCTCCTCGTAATCGACGGTGACGAGCTCAGCGGCGTCCTGCGCGGCGGTCAGCGTCTCGGCGATCACCATCGCCACCGCCTCGCCCACGTGGCGCACCGTCTTGCCGGCGAGTGCGGGGCGGTACGGAACGATGAGCTTTTGCCCGCCCCGGCCGACAAGCGGCGGGTGTTGGGAGACATTGCCGATTCCTTCCATGTCGGCTCCAGTCAGCACCGAGATGACGCCGGACGCAGCCTTGGCCGCGCGCGTATCGATCGAACGGATGTCGGCGAAGGCGTGCGGAGACCGCACGAAATAAGCGAGCGCTTGGCCGGACATCGGCGCGTCGGCCGCGTAGCGCCCAAGCCCGCGCACCAAGGGATCGTCCTCCAAGCGCGGCCGATAGAGCGCGCGATGTTCAACGGTCTTTGCTTCCATCTTTGGGTCCAAATTCGGGAGGGTTTGTGCGGGCAGCCCGTTTATAGCGGAAAGCGCGGTCGGCGGGAGTCCGTTTCCTTACCAGTACCGCCCCGTCCCGCGCAGTCCACGTTTCACTTGTTCTCCATCGCCGCACGGACGCGGGCGACGGTGTCGGCGGGCGTGCGCGAGACCTGCTCGACCAGCGCGGCGACCGCCTCCCCTGGTAGCGGTTCGACGTCGATCTTGAGCTTTTCGGCTTCGGCGAGATAGGCCGGATCCTTCATCGTGGCATCGAATGCGCGCCGCAGCGCGTCAACGCGCACTGGCGGCACGTTGGGTGGCAGAAAGAACGGTCGCCCATATTCCAGCCGTGCCAGCATCAGCCGCAGCGCATCGCGCTCCGCGTCGCTTTTGGCGAGATCGAGGAACAGCGGAACGCCGTCGAGCTCGGGACTCTTTTGCAGCGCCCATTGCGCGAGCACGCGAATCTTCTTCTCCGCGATCCAATTCGTATTGATGGCCTTGAGCGTCGACCAGTTGGCGATGGTGCCGTGTACCTCGCCGCTCTCCATCGCCAGGTGGATTTTCGGCGTGCTCTCGTAGCCGGTCACGACTTTGAACTTGAATCCGAACAGATTGTTGGCGAGCACGGGATAATCGAACTGGGTCGAGCCGGGTGCCTGGGCGCCCATCACGATCTGCGTTCCCCGGGTATCCTCGAGCACCTGTGCGGGCGCGGTGTGCCACACATACATGACCTGCGTCTCGCGATTGGTGCTGCCCAACCAATTGATCCTCACCGGATCGAAGCGTACCCCCGTGGGTTGCAACAGCGTCGTCGTCGGCATGCCGTTGAAGGAAGCGCCCATCACCGTGCCGTCGAACGGGCCGGTGTGATAGAGGGCGTTGGTCATGGCGAGGCTGCCGGCGCCCGGCTGATTCTGTACGACGATGGTCGGTTGGCCCGGAATATGCGCGGCCATGTGGCGCGCCAAAAGCCGCGCGTTGATGTCGTAACCCGAACCGACGCCAACGCCGACGATGAGCCGCACCGTCTTGCCGCGGAAGAAGGTGGCGGCTTCCTCCCGCTGCGCAACGGCGGGAGCGGCGGCGAGAACGGCCAACAGGGTGAGCGTGGCCGTTCTCATGCGCATTCTCTGCTGGCGCGATTCCATCATGCCGCGACGCGTTCCTCCCCGGGCTCGAGCGGGAGCTTCACCGGCTGCTTGCGCTTGGCCGATAGATCGAGCGCCTTGGTGAGCATTAGCCGGTTGTGTGCCTCCGCCGCCGTGGCCGCTTGCGTCGGCAACCCGAGTGCGATCCGATTGAGCCAGGAATCGGTTTCATCCCGCATCGGCCCACGCAGCTCGCCGAGCGCAATATCGCCGGGCGGATAACTGCCCATGAAATCGACCAGCCGGCGATCATCCGGCGCATAGCCTTCGTTCTGTGGCGCCGAGACCGCGAGCACCATGTCGCGATGGGTATCGTCGATGGTAAGGACGCCCTCGGTCCCGTTGAGGCCGATCTCGAGGCTGTAAACCGCGCCCGGCCATGTCACCGGCAGCGCCCAGGAAATGTTGAGGTGATACACGCTGCCGTCGGAGAACATGATCATGCCGGCGGTGGCATCGATGCCCTGATACGCAGGCCCGAATACCTTGTCGATCGAGCGCGCATAGCATTCGACCGGGGTTTTGGCCTCCATGCACCACATCACGATGTCGAGCGCGTGGGTGCCCGAGATCACCATGGGCGAGATCGACTTGGGATCCTCAGTGCGCTTGTAGTTGTCGATCGCGACGAGTCTATTCATGAACGCGCGCGAGGTCACCAGCGTCACGTCCCCGAGCGCGCCGGTGCGCACCTTTTCCTTGGCCGCGAGCCATTTGCGGCGAAAGCGCTGGGTGTAGCCGACAACGGCGTCGAGCCTCGCCTCGCTGATCGCCTCGAGCACGCGCGCGGATTGCGCGAGATCGGTGGCGAGCGGTTTCTCGATCAGCATCGGCACGCCGCGCTCGACCGCCGCCATGATTGGCTCGACATGGAGATGCTCGTCGGTGGCAATGATGGCGCAGGTGACTTCGGGGCGCTTGAGCAGCTCGCGATGATCGTGCGTGACGAAGTCGGCGCCGATCTTCTCCGCCACATACAAGCCGCGGTTATGGTTCTTCTCGGCGATCCCGATCCACTGCACGGCGGGATGGCGCGCGGCGACCTCGCCGCGGAACAGGCCGACCCGGCCGGCGCCGATGATGGCGAGCCCGACGCCTTTCGCCTGCCGTCTCATCGCCTGCCTCCCGCCATTTCCGCGACCGCGGAAAGCGCGGCGTTCGACAGCGGCAACTCGACAGGCTCGTTGCGCTCGGCGGAAAGATCGGCGGCGGTGTAGGTCTCCATCACCAGGCGCGCGCTTTCCGGCGTTACCATAACCGGCCGGTCCATAATGCAGGACTCCAGAAAATGGATCGTCTCTGGTCCCATCTGCCCCGCGAACACGTGGTCGACCTGCTCGCCAGGCATGGTCGACATGGGAAAGCGGGTACCTTCCGATACGGTATTGAGCCAAACGTCGCGATGCGTGTCGTCGAGGATGAGCGCGCCTTCCGTGCCGGCAATCTCGACCCAGGTCGAGCAGAAATTGGGATATCCCGGCGGCAGGTTCCAGCCGCCGCCGATCGTGACCATGGTCCCGTTGTCCATCGTGACGATCGACCACATGACATCGTAGGAGCCGTTGATCGGCTGCATGTAACCATAGGCGCCCTGCGAATAGACGCGCACCGGCTTAGCTGGTTCGAGCAGCCAGAAGACGAAGTCGAGATCATGCGTGGATTCCATCACCACCGGCGACAGCTTCACGCGCTTTGCGATCTTCGTGCCGAGCCCCCGGCTGAGGTGCCGGCTGACCATCACCGACACCACCCTGCCGAGCGTGCCGTCGGTGATCTTCTTCTTGGCGTAAGCGAACTTGGGATTGAAGCGCTGCGAATAGCCGATGGTGAATTTGAGCCGGCCGCGCCTGGCTAGCGTGATCAGCTCGTCCGCCTCCCACAATTCCATCGCGATGGGCTTCTCCAACAGCACGTGCTTGCCGGCTTTAAGGCAATCGCGCGTGATCGGGTAATGGTTCTGCTCCGGCGTGGTGCAGATATAGACCACCGAAATGTCCGGATTTTTCACGATGTCGCGGTATTCGAGCGTGGCCGTTGCCGGCTTGGTTAGCGCCTTGACCTCGGCCAGACGATCCGGGCGGATTTCGCAGATGTGTAGCTTGTCGACGAGCGCCGAGCGCGAGAGCGTCTCGGCGCGAATGCCGCCGCACCAGCCGGTGCCGATCACTGCGACTTCGACTCGTTGCACCTTCGTTCCCCGTCCTGCCATCGACCGATAATGTTATGCCCGCGAGCGTAGCATCCAGCAGAGACACTCACTAACTGATGTGGCACGAGCGCGCCACCCCGACCCAGATTCGATCTGCAAGGAATGCGCACGCTAAGCGACCTCTGCAACGCCGAACACGTCCGCTGCGAACCGCCGATAAACCTCGACGAGCTGCGGGGCGACGATGCTGCGCAGGATGCGCAGCGTCTCAGCGGAAGGTGAGGGCGTCACCGGCACCCTCGGAGCATGGTCGAAATCGAAGCCGGTGTTCTCGATGACCTCCGCGACCGTATGGCCCGGATGCACGCTCGCGAGTTCGAAGCGCCGACGGCTTCGGTCGAAGGTGAACAGGCAACGATTCGTGACGAGCGCAACGGGTCCGCCCGGCCGATAAATGTTGCTCGCGCTCGTGCCCGGCGCGCTTATGAAATCGACTTTCTCGACCAGCGTGCGAGGGCTGTGCTCGAGCCGGAACAGGATCACCTTGGGCACGACGTAGTAGAGGTAAGACGAGCCGAACGAGCCGGGAAAGCGCACTGCCGGGCGCGCGTAGTCGCCGATGGCGACCAGGTTGATGTTGCCCTTGCCGTCGATTTGTCCGCCGGAGAGGAAGAACACGTCGATGCGGCCCTGGCCGGCGCAGTCGAAGAGTTCGCGTCCGCCATCGGTGAAGAAACTATGTCGCCGGCTGCCCAACAGCGATACGTAGGGCCGCCCATGGCCACGCTCACGCGCCAGCAGTGCGGCGGCAGCGGGAATTGGCGAGGATGCGCCGATCGCGACGTGACGGGCATCGCCGATGAGGCGAGCAATGACGTCAGCAAGCAACTCTTCGTCGCGAAACGACTGCAAGGCGTCACGCGGCGCGTTGGGCATATACGTGCCGATCGAGATAAGCGGAAAATCCATGGGCGCTCGCGGCCATGTGCGCGTACTCACGAAGATGCGCCGCGTCGGCGCTGTAGTGATCCGCAAGCGCTAGCGGCCAAGCGCCTTTCTGCACAACCGCGATCGCTTCGACGTAGAGGCCGCCGAGGGCGCCGGCCGCGAGCAAATGGTCATCGAACAGAGTTCCCTCGTGAAGCTTCTCCACCGTAACCACGGTCTTCGCGGCGGCGTGCGCCATGGTGGCGAGCTCGCGGTCGCGGCCGATCCAGACATTCCCCTCGCGATCGGCGAGCGGGGCGTGGAACAGTGCGACATCCGGCCTGATCGCCGGAAGCAGCACGATCTGATCGTCATCGTCGTCGAAGGGGTTGCCGATCACTTTCCAGTCCTTGCGATGCGCGAGCACATCGGAGCCGAGCAGCCCGCGCAGCGGCATGAACGGAACGCCCTTCTCCGCCGCCTGGAACGCGGCGTGCAGCGCTGGGCAGGTTGCGTCCTTCACCCGGAGCGCGCCCGATGTGACGGCCGCGGTGAAGCGCGGCGCCGGGCCGAATTCGCCGAGGCTCACCGCGGAGGTCTCGATCGTGTTCACGCAACCCGCGCCGATGAGCAGGTCGGCTTGGAGCCCCGAGGTCGGCAGCGCGATGAGATGCAAGTCTCTGACGCCGCGGCGGATCAACGCGCGCGTCGCCGCCATGGCGACGCCCGACGCCTCGCGCGGCACCGCCAGCACACAACCATCGGTGATGGGCGCCAGAGCTTCCTCGAGTGTTCGGGCGATCATGGGGGAAGTGTAGCACACACCGGGCCGTTAGCTCGGAGCCCTCCCTCTCCCGCTAGCGGGAAAGGGAGCGGGACCGAGCCAGCCTCGACGCCGCCGGCCACGCCGCCGGCATTACGACAGCGCCTGCTTCACGCGGTCCGGCGAGAACGGCACGCGGCGAATGCGCACGCCGGTGGCATCGAAGATGGCGTTGGCGATGGCGGCCGCCACCGGACGGGTTGACGGCTCGCCGGCGCCGCTCGGTAGCACCTCGGGATGATTGATCAGTACCAAGTCGATCGTCTCCGGCGACTCCGCGATGTCGAGGATCGGATATGTCATCCAATCCACGCTGGTCACGTTATTGGCGTCGAACTTGACCTCCTCCCACAGCGTGCGGCTTGTGCCCTGGACGATGTTGCCCTCGATGGTGTGCGTGAGCCCGTCGGGATTGATGATCTGCCCGCAGTCGTGGGCCACCGTGAATTTGCGCGCCCAGATTTTTCCGCTGGCGCGATCGATGTCGACCTCGGCAACGATGGCGACGCGGGTGCCGCTGCGTTGCGCATAGGCGATGCCGCGGCCGCTGACCGTGTTGCCGGTCTGATCCTTGCGCGGCGAGGGCCGCGCCCGCCAGCCGGCTTTTTCCGCCGCGGCCTTGATCACGGCGACGTCGCGCCCGGCCTTGACGTGGCGCAGGCGGAATTCGATCGGGTCGAGGCCGAGCGCCGCGGCCACTTCATCCATGAACGATTCGCTCGCGAAATGGACCTGGGGTCCGACCGGATCGCGCAGATGCGAGGTGCGCAGCGGCGAGGCACGCCCGAGCAGCGGCGCGATCGTCTCCCATGCAAGCCGCTTGTTGGCGAACTCGTAGGATTCCTCCGGCACCCGAAACGCGTCGCCTGATCTGATGGCGACGCCCATCAATTGCCCGGCCAGCGTATCCGGCGGCTTCCCTTCACGCGAGAACACGTCGAGTCGGGAGAACCCCTTGCTGGTGAACTCGTAGGCGACGACGTTGCCGGACGCATCGATGGCGGCGCGCGCCCGATGGATCGAGGCTGGTCCTTTCGGATCCCAGCCAGTCGCCTGCGCGCGGGTATATTGGACGCGCACGGGCCGGCCCGCGGCCTTTGCCAGGACGGCCGCGTCCATCGCCGCATCCCCGGCATCGTTGCGGCCATAGGAGCCCGGCCCGGGCACCCAGATGGCCCGCACGTTGTCCACCGGCATGTGAAGCATGGCGGCGATACCGTCGCGGGCGTAGTGCGGCTTCTGCGAACCTGTCCACAAGGTCGCCTGTCCGTCCTTGATCTCGACGACAGCAGAGGCGGGGCCCATGCTTGCGTGCGACTGGAATGGCCACTCGTATTCGGCCTCGATGACGCGCGCGGCGGTTTTGAAGGCTTCGTCGACATTGCCGGTTTCCTTGCCGCCGACCTCGCGCTTGCGCACCGCCGCGCTGCGGATGTGGTCGTAGAGCGCGGTTTGGTCCGGGAACGGTGGCTTTGCTTCCGACCATTCCACCTTGAGCTTTTGTGCCGCCTTGATAGCGTCCCACTCCTTGTCGGCGACGACGCCGAGGAACCCTTTCTCCCACACCACCCGCGTGCCGGGGATGTCTCTGATCGAGCTTTCGTCGATCTTCACTGGCACGCTGCCGGCGACGGCGGGCCTGATCATGCGGCCATGCATCATGCCTGGCCGCTTGATGTCGGTGCAGAAGTCTTGTTGCGCATAAACCTTGGGCGCAATGTCCTCGCGCGCGATGGGCTGACCGACGATCTTGTGCTCCCTCCAGTCCTTCGGTTGGGCTTTGCCGGGCGCATAGAGCGCGTTGTCGTACTCTTTGTTCCAGTTGAGCTCGACGTTGAAGTAACGCCCGCCGATGAGCTCAGCGTAGGACGATTTCTTGCTCGCGTCGGCTTTGGCATGCACGACGCCGTCGGTGACGGTGAGCGCGTCGGCGGGTAAGCCGAGTCTTGCCGCCGCCATCTCGACGAGGACGCGGCGCGCCTCGGCGGCGGCCATGCGCAGCTGCCGGCCGCCGCGCTGGATGCCGGTCGAGCCAGAGGCGCCGCCCTGGTTCACGCTGCTGGCGGTATCGCCCATGATGACGGTGACGGCCTTGAACGGCACGTCGAGCTCTTCAGCCACCATCTGGCCGATGGCGACGAATAAGCCTTGTCCCATGTCGGTCTTGCCGAGGAAGGCGGAGATGGTGCCGTCGGCATTGATGGCGATGTAGGAAGAGAGCTGCTCCGGCGTGAGCGGCGGCCTGGCGCCCTGGGCGAATGCCTCGCCAATGCGCAGCACAGTGTCGAACGCGATGGGCATGCCGATCGAGACCACCAGCGCGCCGCCGGCCTTGAGCAGCGAGCGCCGGGAGATGCGGGAGAGGGGCTGGTGCATCTTGGTCATGGCGGCCTCCCTCAACCCATCATGGTGGCGGCGCGCTTGACCGCGCGCAGGATGCCCATATGCGTGCCGCAGCGGCACTTGAGGCCGGACAGCGCCTCCCTGATCTGCGCGTCGCTCGGTTTCTTTGTGCGCTCGAGGAACGCGGCCGCGGTCATGATCCAGCCGTTGAGGCAGTAGCCGCACTGCGGCACCTGTTCCTCGACGAAGGCCTTCTGTACCGGGTGCGGCTTCTCCGGCGTGCCGAGGCCAGCCAAAGTGACGACCTTGCTGTTGCCGACCGCCGAGACCGGCGTCATGCAGGAGCGCACGGCTTGGCCGTCCACGTGCACGGTGCAGGCGCCGCATTGCGCCAACCCGCAGCCAAAGTGCGGATTGTTGAGCGAGAGCTCGTTGCGCAGCGCATAGAGCAACGGCATGTCGGCGTCGACATCGATCGTGTGGAGCTTGCCGTTCACGTCGAGATCTATTCGGGCCATCAGCGCCTCTCTTCCTTCGGGTGCTGCGAAGGCCGGCCCGCGCGCGATCGCGCATCGGCCGTGTCTCCTTCGCTCGCCATTGCAAATAGTTCTAGGATGTAAAAGCTAGTCCAACGGGTCCGCATTGGAAACACCCCACATCGGGGCGGTTCCATAGTCCTGCGCGACCGGTAGAAGGTAGCAGGAGGAGCACCATGGCAGGGAAATTATCTGGAGGTTGCGCGTGTGGCGCCATTCACTACGAATGCAACGCTGACCCGCTGATCATGCTGAACTGCCACTGCGGGGACTGTCAGCAAGCGAGTGGCAGCGCCTATGCGGCAATCGTCGCTGTGCCGAAGGCTGCGGTTCAGATGCGCGGCGAGCCGCGTTATCACAGGATTGTGGGCAAGGCAGGCAAGGCGGTGGAACGGGGTTTTTGCGCGAGTTGCGGCAGCCAGGTGACGGTGAAATTGGAGCGGCTGCCGGATCTCCTTGGATTGCAGGCGGGAAGCCTGGATGATCCCTCGGTCTATCGACCGGCAATGGATGTCTTTGTCGCGAGCGCGCACCCTTGGGATCACATGGACCCGAAAACACAAAAGCATCCGCAGGGACCGCCGCTGTGATCTGAGCAACATGGCAGGTTCGCCCTCACGCTGAGGAGCATCGCAGCGCGAAGCGAGCGCGGAGCCTCCACAGCTTGCGTCTCGAAGCGTGACGGGCAGGGCCCGTCCTCATCCCTCGAGACGCGCGCACGCGCGGTTGCGTTTGCGGGACGTCTTCGGTATGCGCGCTCCTCGGGATGAGGACATCCTGCATAGGTCACCATATTCAAACAGCCTTCCTCGTTCCCGCTGCGCGTTTTGTGCGCCCGGATTTTGTTTTTTGGCTTCTCGCGCACCCCCATGAAGGGGTGGCGGAGCGCCGAGAGACGTACCGGTGCTTGCGAGGCACCCGGCGGGCCTGCACATGACGCGGCAAGCTAGGAGCCGGGCGAGGCGCCTTGCGTCCCATGACGCGGGAGCATGTGATCTATCATCGTAGTCGAATTGTAGTCACATTTTCCTGCGCTGGCTCTCCGTATGCCGGAAGCGTAGTCGCCATTCGGATCGGTTGTCGTTCACGCCCGCGGGCGAGTCTAGTACAGCTTACCCTCGGTGCTCCGCAGCGTCGAAACGCCGCCGGGCGGCTTCGATCGCCGAGCGATTCTGCCGCGCCCACAGCCCGAGACTGCTCACTGGCTCGAGCAGCGAATGTCCCAGCTTGGTCAATTCGTAATCGACGCGGGGCGGAATGGTCGGGAAGACCGTGCGCGTCACCAGCCCGTCGCGTTCGAGGGCGCGCAGCGTCAAAGTCAGCATCCGCTGCGAAATGCTGCCGAGCGCGCGGCGCATTTCGTTGAACCGTTTCGGCCCGCCGCCGAGCGTGCTGACGACCAGCACCGTCCATTTGTCGCCGACGCGCGCGAGCACTTCGCTCACCGCGCGGCAATCCTCGGGCACGTGCAAGTTACTCGGTATCAGCGATGTGCCTTCTTGCCTTCGCCGCCTAGGCATTTATCTAGCCCTGGTATCAAACCATAACCAAGGTAGGTCCGCCATGGCAAAGGTCAAGATCGCGGTGATCGTCGGCACCACACGCGCCGCCCGTTTCGGACATAAACCCGCGCAGTGGATTGCGGACGTCGCCGCGCAACGCGATGACATGATCGTGGAGGTCATCGATCTGCGCGAATACCCGATGCCCTTCTTCGACGAAGTGGCCTCCAATGCCTGGACCCCGTCCCAGAACGAGGTCGCGCAGCGCTGGCAGAAGAAAGTCGCCCAATTCGACGGCTACATTTTTGTCAGCGCGGAATACAATCGCGGCGTTCCGGCCGTCCTGAAGAATGCGCTCGACTATGCCTACCCAGAATGGAACAAAAAGCCCGCTGCCTTCGTCGGTTACGGCTCTGTCGGTGCGGCTCGGGCGATCGAACAACTGCGGCTCATTGCAGTAGAGCTGCAGATGGCGCGGATCCGGACCGGTGTCCATATTCAAGGCGCCGACTTCATGGCGGTTTGGAAAGGCGGAAAGGACATCGCGGAGCTTTCCTATCTGCGGCCGAACGCGACCGATATGCTCGCCCAACTCGCCTGGTGGACGAGTGCGCTCAAGACAGCGCGCGAACAGGCACCTATTTCCGCTGCTGCGTAGGTTCACGCCGTAACCGTGACCGGCCTCGCGTGAAGGAGTCTCCAATGTCAATTCGACCCGTTAAAGCAATTGTCCAATCCAAACCTACGATCGAAGGCGCAGGGGTCAAGTTGCGCCGCGCCTTCGGCTTTGGCGAGACGCGCGAGTTCGATCCGTTCCTGCTGCTCGACGATTTTCGCAACGATCGTCCCGAAGACTATCGGGCGGGATTTCCATGGCATCCGCACCGCGGGATCGAGACGATCACGTATGTGCTGGCGGGGAGCGTCGAACATGGAGACAGCCTCGGAAACCGCGGTGCGCTCGGAGCCGGCGACGTGCAGTGGATGACCGCGGGGAGCGGAATTCTCCACCAGGAAATGCCGCAGGGCGATGCGCAAGGGCGCATGCATGGCTTCCAGCTGTGGGCCAACTTGCCCTCGTCGCTGAAGATGACAGCGCCGCGTTACCAGGACATCAAGGCGGCCGAGATTCCCGAGATCGTGGACGACGACGGGACGCGCGTCCGCGTCATCTGCGGCGAGTTTTGGGGCCGGCGCGGTCCGGTCGAGGGCGTTGCCGCCGATCCGCGCTATGTCGACGTGTGGGTCCCGCCGGGTCGACGCAAAATTTTGCCGGTCGAGACCGGCCGGCACGCCTTCGCCTATATTTTCGAAGGCTCCGGAACCTTCGGGTCGGCCTCGCAACCGTTCGGCGTTCTCACCGAAAAAGCAGGGGGCGGGAACGAGCTCTTGATTCGCGAACGAACGGGAAATCGATCGCTCGTGGTCTTCGACAGCGGCGACGAGGTGACGGTGCAGGCCGGCGAAGAAGGAATCCGGTTCTTGCTGGTCTCCGGCAAACCGATCGAAGAGCCGGTTGCGTGGTATGGGCCCATCGTGATGAACACCGAAGCCGAGCTGCAGCAGGCGTTCACCGAATTGAACAAGGGCACGTTCATCAAACAACGGTGAAGGTCGCGGGAATCTCGGAGCGAATGCGATGGACTCAAATCCGTTCGTCCCCGCGAAAGCGAGGACCCTGGGGCCACTGCCTGGGACCCCTGGATTCCCGCTTGCGCGGGAATGAACGGAGTTCCAATGCCAGCTTCGTTGTGTAACGAACAAAGGACATGGATGCCCGCGACAGGTGCAGGCATGACGGACGGCGGAACGTGAACGGAGGAACGCAATGAGCTGGCTACCATCGGCCGACCCCGTGCTCGGCGACAAACCATCCTGCGATGCGCTTGAGCTCGTCATTGTTCCACGCGTGCGCGACCTCGGTGACGGCTTCTCGGTGCGCCGCGCGCTGCCGCACGGCAAGCGCCAGATGGTGGGTCCCTTCATCTTCTTCGATCAGATGGGACCGGTTCAGTTCATCGCCGGACAAGGACTCGACGTGCGTCCGCACCCGCATATCGGACTGGCCACTGTCACCTACCTTTTCGACGGCCGCGTGATGCATCGCGACAGCGAGGGCAATACGCTCGAGATCACCCCCGGCGCGATGAATCTCATGACCGCCGGGCGGGGCATTGCCCACTCCGAGCGCAGCCCGGCGAGCGCACGGCATGGCATCGAGGGTATGTTCGGCATTCAAAGCTGGATTGCGCTGCCGCAAGCCCACGAGGAAACCGCGCCGTCGTTCCAGCATTTCGACGCTGCAAGCCTGCCGTTGATCGAGGACGGCGGCGTGCGCGCCCGCGTCATTGCCGGGTCTGCCTTCGGCAAGACGTCGCCGGTGGGGATGCTGTCGGAATGGCTTTACGCCGAAGTCGTCCTGGCGCCAGGCGCGTGCGCGCCGCTCGAGCCGGACCAGGAAGAGCGGGCAATCTACGTTGTGGAAGGCGAGGTCGACATCGCGGGCGACACATTTGAAGGCCCGCGGCTGTTGATTTTCCGCCCCGGCGATCGAATCACCGTGCGCGCCCTGCGGCGCGCGCGCCTCATGTTCCTCGGCGGTGCCGCGCTGGAGGGCGCGCGCTACATCTGGTGGAACTTCGTGTCGTCGCGCAAAGAGCGCATCGAGCAAGCGAAAGAAGACTGGAAGACAGGGCGCTTCGCGCCGGTGCCGAACGAGACCGAATTCATCCCGCTTCCGGAAAACTAGCGCTACATGCATTCGCCATGGCCGGGCTCGTCCCGGCCATCCACGTCTTAAGCGTTGAGCCGCAATAAAGACGTGGATGCCCGCGACAAGCGCGGGCATGCCGATGAGCAAAAAATTTAGGAGATTATCGGCTCAGTCGGTCCAAAGGTGCCGGTCAAGTCCCTGTCTTTGCCATTTCGTCCCAGACGAGACCCGTTTCCGCGCGCTTCGCCAGCGTCTCGTAGCGATCGACGATCTCGAGCATGATCCGCTTGGCTTCTGGATCCGTGATTTTGCCCACGTGCGCCCGCGCTTCATTGGCGCGCGTGCGCCATTGTCTCGGATCGCTGAGGGTAGCCGAAGTGAAGCGATGACATGACGACGCCCCCGCCCTTCGTCGAGCAAATCACGTGAAGTGGAAGTCGCCTTGGTGCTGCACGAGCTGCGCGACCGTGACGTTCTTCACCGTGATGCTGTTATTGGCGTCCGGTGCAATCACCGTATTGCCCTGGCCATCATCGTGCGCGGCCGCCAAGAGCGCCTGGAAATCGGCAATGACCGAGTGATCGATGGCGACCACATCGGTGTCGAGTTTGAAATTGGAAATCGTGTCATGACCGAAGTTCGACTGGAATACGAATGTATCGTGGCCCGAGCCAAGCAAGGTCAGGCGCCGTCATAGTTTTTTACTATAGCAAACCGGGCTATTATCGGTGGAAAGCGACCGGGGCACAAAATGATTGTTTTGATGAGGTCAATAAGGGCGCTTTATGGGTCGTCCGCGGTTTCAACCAAAGGTTGAGGCGAGAATTTATCTTTCAGGCGCGCGCTCGCACCTGCGGATTGCCAAGGCGCAAAGGACGGCCTCGCTCATAGGCGACGATCTGCTCGAAAGCCTCGCGGAAATAGAGTTCGAAATTCGTCCATTCCGCCCAGCCGAGATGGGGGGTGCAGAGGACGTTCGGCATGGTCAGGAGCGGATGATCCGCGACCGGCTCGCGTTCGTAGACGTCGACCGCGGCATAGCCGGGCCGTCTATTTTGCAGCGCGGCGAGCAAATCGCCGGGCGCGATCAGTTCCGCCCGCGCGGTGTTGACGATTAGCGCGGTCGGCTTCATGCGGTCGAGATCGTCGGCGCCAACGATGCCGTGCGTGTCGCGGGTGAGCCGCACGTGCAGGGACACGACGTCGGATCGCTCGAAGAGGGCTTGCTTATTAGGGGCGCGGGCATAGCCCGCGGCGGCAGCTTTGGCCAACGAGGAGTCGCGGCCCCAGACCAGAACCTCCATGCCGAGCCCGCGGCCGCCCTCGGCGACTAGCTGCCCGATCGCGCCGAGCCCGAAAATGCCCAGCGTCGATCCGCGCAGCCGATGCGACAGCGTGCAGGGCCATTCGCCGCGCCGCATGCGCTCCGCTTCGAGCGCCACGTTGCGGCGCGAGGCCAGGATCAAGGCAAGCGTGAGCTCGGCCGGCGCAACCGGTGAGTTGCTCTCGCCGGTGGCGACCGCAATGCCGAGCTCGGTGCAGGCGGGAAAATCGATGGTTCTGGAATTGCGGCCGACGAGCGCGATCAGCTTGAGTTTCGGCAAGCGTTCCAGCAGCGCACGGGAAAATTCCACGCGCTCGCGAATCGCGACGACCACGTCGGCCTCGGCTAGGCGCTCGACGAGCGCGTTCATATCGCGCGCCGGCGCGCGATATCGCACGATCTCATGTTGGCGGATCAGCGAGAAACATTCGAGCCGATCGACCATGTCCTGGTAGTCATCGGGAATGACGATTTTCATCGCGCGCTCACCTTCACTCGGATTCACGATTGTCGTCCCCGCGAAAGCGGGGACCCATGACCACCGCCTCTGGAATGTGGGTCCCCAGCATAAGCGCGTTTACGCGCGTCTTCGACGCGCTATGCGCGGGGACGACGGTGTAGTAGCGGGTCAAGAGCCGGTCGCGTAAGCCTCACCCGCCAGGCACTCGCGCAGCAGGATCCCATGCCCGTCGATGCTGTCGCTGCGTTTGAGCAGGCGCAGCCCCGCCCACAGGCTCACGGCGTTGTTGGCCAGCACCGGCTTGCCGAGCTCGCGCTCGAGCCGTTCGACGACGCTCACGGCGGGCCAATTGCCGCCGGGCATGATGACGGCTTCGGCCTCGGGCCGGTCGGCGCGGCGGCCGAGCTCGTAGGCAGCCTGCGGGCCGGCGCGGCCGAGCTCCACCCCCGCCACGTATCCCGCGACCTCGCTATTGACCACCTGGAAGCCGCTCGCTTCCATGAAGGCCACCATCGGCGTGTCCATGGTCTTGCTCCACGGCGCAGCTATCGCGATCTTCTCGACCCCAAGCTGCGTCAACGCGTCGATGAATGCAGTCGCCGCCGTCGTGGCGGGCCGGCCGGAGGCGTCCTGCATGCGTTTGATCAGTTCCCCGTCGTAGCCCTTGCCCTTGGCCAGTGTCGGGGCGGTTGCCGCGAACACGATCACATCTACCTCCGCGTCGGCGAGCTTGCGGCTCTCGCTCTCGAGCTCGAGCACGCAGCGCATCTGTTCTTGCGGGGTGATGTCGCGGTAGGCGACGCGGGCAGTGTGCAGCGAGACCGTTCGTGGCAGAAGCGCGGAAAATTCCGGCTCCTGCACCGTATTCGAGGAGGGCGTCAGCAGGCCGAAGCGATGCTGGCCGCCGGACATCATTGCGAGCCCTCGAGGCCGGCAGCCTTGATGACGGGGTGGAATTTGTCTGCTTCAGCTTTGATATAGCCCTCGAACGCTTGCGGGCTGCCACTGCTGACCGCCTTCGAGCCCTGGCGAAAAATCGCATCCTTGACGTCGGGCATGGCCAGCGCCTTCGCCATGCCATCGTAGATGCGGCTGACGATGGCCGGCGGCACGCCGGCGGGCGCGAACAGGCCGCTCCAGCCTACGACGATGACGCTCGGATAGCCGGACTCGACGACGGTCGACGTCTGCGGAAATTGCTCGTCGCGCGTTTCACCGAAGGTGGCGATGAGATCGAGTTTTTTTGTCTCCACGAGGTCCGCCACTCCGGCCGTGGTCGTGAATGCGAGCGGAATCTGTCCCGCAACCACGTCGGTGACCGCAGGCGTCTGCCCGCGATAAGGCACATGCGTCATCTTGATGTCGGCGGCCAGCGACAGCAGCACACCCATCAGGTGCGTCATATTGCCGATGCCGAACGAGCCGTAGTTGATCCCGCCGGGGTTCGCCTTGGCGCGCGCGACGAGATCCTTGATCGAACTGATGCCGGAGGCGGGATTGACCACGGCGCCTAGCGGGTTGGCCGTGGTCTGTGTGATCGGCACGAAGTCGCGAAACGTGTCGTAGGGGAGCTTCTTGTAGATGAAGGCGTTGGTCGTCACCGCGCTGACCGGCGCGTAGATCAGCGTATAGCCGTCGGGCGCCGATTTGGCGCCCGCATCCATTCCGATGATGGCGTTCGCGCCCGGGCGATTGTCGACGATACCTTGCTGGCCCCACAGCTCGCCCATCTTCTGTGCGAGCACGCGCGCCTGCAGGTCGACGCCGGAGCCGGCGGCCTGCGGCACGATGATGCGGATGGGGCGGTTGGGATATTCGTCGACCGTTTGCGCGCCGCCGGGCGCAGCCATCGCAAGCAGCGCCAGTGTCAGCGCGGCAAACCGCGTGCGTCTGGTCATGCGTGCTCCTCCCCGATGATTTTACCTGCGCGGTCGTGTGCCGCGAATGGATTCACCCTACGAAGGGTTGCCTCGGCGTACCAGAGCGGATTTCGGTCATCCGCGGGTCCATCGTTCTTCGCGATAAGCTTTTTGCGAAGAAGATGGATGGCCGGGTCAAGCCCGGCCATGACGGGGTGCCCGCGCTAACCTCATAACATCGAGGAGCGGCAAACCGGGTTCGCCCGAACGCCGCCCGTTTCACCAGCTGCGCTTGAAGCCAGCCTTGAGGCTCTTCGAGAGGTCGCCGGTTGCGGTCTCGCTCACCGAGCCGGTGACGCTGAACGGGCCGCCGAACAGTTTTTGCTCGGCGCTGAGCGTGCGCAGCCACTTGTCATCGGTGCTGGAAATGTCGGCCCCGAACGACACGCTCGTGTCGGTCGGCAGGATGTTGAATCGCAGCGCCTGACTGCTGGCCCAGCTATGGACTTGGCCGCTCGCGTTTGGCAGCGGCCGGGTCATCGACACGCCGTTCTGCAGCGTCAGCGACACGTTGGCGTCGATCGGCACGGAACGGCTCAATGTGGTTGCTCCTGCGCCGGGTCGACGCGCGTCTCGATCGAAGTCTTGTCCCAGCCCAGCGGGGCCTCGGGCGTGGTGATGGTGGCCCGGGCAACGCCGGTCGATTGATCCGGGATTTCTGGTTCGTGACCATTCGGCCCCGTGCAGGAAACCCGCATAGCAGGCTGATTACCCCTCCTGGACAATTCGCTTGCGTTCCCCTCAGTTCATGCTAAACCATGGATAGAACATGGATAGGGAGGAATGAGAAGTGCGCGCTATTCATCGCCTGACGACCAAGCAAGTCACCACCAAAAAGCCCCCGGGAAACCGGCGATCGGTCTTCCTCGCTGACGGCGGCAACCTCCTGCTCCAGATTTCACGCAGCACCAAGCCCGACGAATTTAACCGCTCATGGGTGTTCCGCTACGAGCTCGATGGCACGCGCCGGGACCTTGGGCTCGGCAGTATCCATGACCTGAATCTTGCGGAAGCCCGTACCAAGGCACGCGAGCTACGTCAGCAACTCCTTAACAACATCGACCCTTACACAGTACGCCAACAGGCACGCGCTGATCGCCTTGCGCAGGCCGCCGAGCGTGCCCGTGTCATGACATTCAAGCAATGCGCGGTAG